>CEPQ01054642.1_pt1 | contig 143786 bp, 136 predicted proteins | sample 530411 | NCBI WGS metagenome assembly CEPQ01 (sample SAMEA2620039, study PRJEB7988) | marine metagenome | isolation source: saline water (ENVO:00002010), including
CCAATTCCTAACTCAAAAAATGGACCGATTTTAGGGGGCAAGGTCAACACATGCAGTTTGATATTAATAGAGCATTTCCCTACCCAGTACTTAGACCTGACGTTGATGATTATATCGATGGTGATATGCAAGCGATCATTGAATTCGTAAGTTCAAGCAATGGTAAAAATGTAGTCGCCAAGATAAAATTTGATCTCAGCATTCCTCAACTGAAAGAATTAATCAAAACAAACTATGCTCAATACTCTATGGTTTTTGAGTGCAGAGACACCTACTATCGTAAGGCTATCTTATGCTCAGAAGATGAATTTGAAGTAGAATTTGAAGAGGGAGAGCTTCGTGGCGAAGTACAGGCAAAACCATACATAATAGCAATCAAAGACATAAAAGAGTATGAATGCTCCTTTATAAACCCTGAGTTTGGTTTGAAAAAATTTTCGTTCGATGAAGGTTCTGTGTTAGCTGTAGATCGGCCCTACTGTGTGTATATCGATAAAGATGTATTCAAACCTTTAAGCTCTGTTTTTACTTTAATTTCCGAAGAAAATGTAAAGGGTTATGAGTGGCAGATAAGGCTACAAGATGATTACGTTCATATCGTAGTTAGCAAAGACTTAAAATCCACTATAGATTTAGCAAGAAATACAAAAAAAAATAAAGCCGTATTAATAAACTCAATATATTTTGCAGCTGTTGTACAATGCCTTTCATCACTCAAAAACATGCCAGGAGAATATGACTCATTTAGATGGGCAGAAGTTGTAAAAGAAAAATGTTTTAATCTGGGCTTAGATTTAGAAAAAGAACATGAATACCAAATAGCACAAAAACTCATGAAAATGCCTTTTTCAATGATAGATGCGCATGTATTTAATATGGAGCAAGATTAATGGAAAAACTTAAAATTCTAAAATCTTCAACTTTATATGATTTGAAGAAATCAGTAAGATCCAACCTAGATAGATACAGGCAAGGAACCTTCGAAGATTACTTCAAAGACGAAACACTAACTATGTCAATTGATATAGAGTATTCACCCGAAGAGTTTAAAGAGCTTATACCTCCAAAATCAGCAGAGCTTTATGATATTGAAAACACTCTAATTATCGGCAGAGCGTTAGGAAACCTAACACCGTATGAGGCTAGAGACGAACGTCTCTGGGCTTATATTACTCATACCGTTGGCCTCGAATATGCCAGAAAAAGATGGCAAATACCAGAAAACGATAATGACGCCGTGAATTACATTCTGAGCCATATATTTGCCACCAGTAAAAGGCATGTTGAAAGAGACAATGCGATATCTAGGCTCTGGTGGCTATTTCATTTGTGCAACAGAGCAGACGACATCCCTCTCGAATTAGCTTTGAAAGTCTTTCTTTATAGATCCGATGTAAGAGCCAACATCGTTGAAAGACCGTCAACATCACAATCACTTCCTTTGTTTGGTGCCATCCTTACAAAATTAATTGAATCTTTTGAAGGAGAACAAACATTATTTGAGAGACAAACTTTCAGGAGCTTCATTAAAGAAATAAATACCTTAGGCGGATTTATTTTGCTTGATTGTTTATCAAGAAGCAAAGTGAGTGAAATGCTTGATGAAGTAATATTCAATAAGTTACAAATCTCCAAAGTTTAATGGGCACTGCTACTTATGAATTTCAGTTAATCTCCTGCGCATAAATTCAAACTAATATAAAGCAAGGGTTTAACCATTCTAAATGGTATATCCGCACAATGTTCTTATAATAAAACAAAATATTTATTCAAATAAACGCGACAGAACTTTCAGAGGGGAAAAGATCCATGTCAATTACTAAAGTGAAATGTTGGTATATTCCGGGTGCTATATTAGATAAAGACTCTGTTGAAAAAAGTGAACCAACACTCAGCCTAGTAAAAAAAAGCATGCTAAAAGCCGGATATCGGGCTTACTGTTTAACAGACAGAATAGAAATAGAAAAGTCAGCTTGGTACAGTGACTATCTAGCAGGAGATCAAACTTATTTCTATATAGAGGGGTCTGGTGTGTTTCGTTTAGTTAACATTGATCTTGTCGAAAACGAGTTCTATTTCGAGAAATCAAATATCCCCGCTGGTTTCAAGCCTTGGATATTCTTCAGCTGGCAAAGCGATTACAATCCATCAAGAAGTCATATCAAAGACGCAATTAAAAAAGCCATAGAGACCATAAACTCAAGAAACCCTAAAGTCCCAGTAGAAATCGTAGAATCTACAAGAGATGAAGATGGGTCTGGAGACATAGTAGAGGCCATAAAAAAGAACATAGATAGAAGTCTATGTTGTGTTTTTGATATTACTAATGTTAGCACAGTTCCTGCAAAAAATGTTGAGGAAAGCGAACAAGATACAAATGTAAAATTAAAAGATCTCCCTAATGCTAATGTTGCGTTCGAATTAGGTTACGCTTTATGCAGGAAAGTGGATAGCCAAGTATTCTTAGTTAAGAAAACTAGAGAAGATCTCAATGAAGACAATTGCCCTTTTGATTTTGATAAAAGAAAAAGAATAAAATACAACAATAAAACTGAAGTAGTTACGCAGCTAAGTGAACTAATAATCAAGCACTTTGAAAAAATTGGTTATATTGAACCTCAGCAGAACTAAAGGGCTTACCGTGTGTTTACCGTTATTCCCGCTAAATGCTGTAAAACCGTGTAAACACAATGCACAATAAAGCAACTTCTAAGATATGCTCTAATATGGTCAGAAAACGTGTCGTTACGTGCATTTTTATGCGTAAACACGTGCATGAGTATCGTTTAATATCAATGGGTTACCGATTCTGAAGGTCGTCAGTTCAAATCTGGCCCCCGCAACCAATTTATTGTGTAAGGACGTCTTAGGGCGTCCTTAACTATTTGTAATATAAGTTATAAACAGCTCTTTGCGTTCGCCCGCGTTCGTTCAAATTCTCTAATTTCATTATTTTTGACAGTACAAAGCACCGTACAGAGATCAAGAAAAACCTAATTTTTTATCTATATGTCAAGTATCTACCCGACTTTATTGGCGACAACCATCGCAATCAAAAAACTTTACTGCTTCAACACATAACCACTTTCCGGATACACCCATGCATCAAACGGCGGTTTTGGAGCGCGGTACGGGGGGCTGAAGTTGAGGAGGTTGATGCTGTCTGACTTGAACCACTGGGCGGTGCTCTCGAAGATGAGGGAAGTCTTTTGCGGGCTTAGGGTAAGTATGCCATTTGATACGTTTAAGTACTGACCAGGGTTTGAGATGGATTCAAAGGCATAGCGGTTATCGCCGCCATCGCTCTCAGGGATCATTTTGAAAGATGCGGCTTTTCTGAACGCTTCGCTTTCATCCATGTAATCAAATCTCAGCGCGCCGTCTTGGCTGACTTTAAGAACTTTTTGATGGTGCGCCCAAACGAACCAATCCGCAAAATGCGGCGCGTATGGGTCGCTTGTATGGTCGCGCGTTGGTTTACCGTCTGAAAACTCAACAGGGCGCGCATGAGCAAAGGTCACTGTGGTCGCGCCATTATCAAATCCAGGTAATGTTAAAATCTCTGTTTTCGGCGCAGTAACGGCTGGGATATAGACAATGCCATTCGCGCCCACATGTGAGGGAAGTCTTTCGAGTGTGACAGAACCTGGCGAAGTCGTCATCACCGCGCTGTCATCGTCGCCTTTTTGAAGCAATGCATTGCCAGCTTTAAGGTAAGCACCCATATAAATATATTCAGCGCGTTTCTCAGCCTTATTCCAAATAGACTGCGCCGTCCCAAGCTTTTCTGTATTTATTTGCAGAGTTGCTACGCCAGCAAAATTCACAGTTTCAATGCTGTCAATTGTTTCCAATTTAAAAACTGTCGCCTGCGCGCAAGGCGCTTGCTCTATTACGTTATTATCCGCCACGGTTAAACAGTTCCCAGACAGTGCGTTTTGCAGCTTAACTTCGCCATTGCCTTCATCGATTTGTAAAAACATTTCTGCGCCGCTGGCTTTGCAGGCGCGGTGAGCGATTGTTCCATTGCCTGAATCATATAAACATGTACGGCTGTTGCGTGGGGAGATTAGGAAGCGCGTTTTATCCGTACCACCAAAAGCGATATATTGATTGGGATTATCATCCGCGCAAGGGGCAATCACCATATCTCCATCTAACGTCATATTACCCGTCATACACAGATTATCATTCGCTGCCGGCCTAATGCGTGCTGTTTTAGGCAACTCTTGTATCGCTGAGAAATCATTACCAAGCATCGGCACCCAGCGACGCTTACCGGCTTGCATCGGGTCATCAGCGCAGTCCACTAAGCCTAAATTGCTTTTATCACCGCCTTCTAGGTAAGTAGGGTATTGCTGACGCAGCTGCTGCCTTAAAGTGTTTTTATATTGCGTCGCTTCATCTTTTAAATCTTTCACACGCTGGATAAGACGATCATACTCCTCCTTAACCCGCGGGTCAGTTATCCTCAAACCATTGCGTATTCTAAAGTCTTCTTTATCTCTTATGACTTGGCTTTCTGCTGTTGTGATATTCTCACGCATTGCTTTTAACTGTGGGTCAGCATTGACGAGTTCTTCGACTTTATTGACATTGTCACGGCTATACACTTTGTCCTTGTAATGATAATTACGCAGGCACATACCCTCTGGTGATATCAACTCCCCTTGCTGTGAATAGCGCCATTTTGCGCTGTCCGACGCACAAGAACCGAAGCCAGCAGGCCTAATATTACCGTCAATCTTTACGACGCTGCGGTTTTGGCCTAAGCATGTGTCGCCTTGGTCACTTTCCACATCGCCTGCATCAATATATTGCCTGTTGCCGCGTTCACTAAGAATAGGGTTTCCGTTCTCATCAACAAAGTCTCTAACATCTACTTTAAATTCAACATTTTTCTTCACAATGCGATTTTGGGAGTCAAAGAAAAATGCCATCGTGTTGACTATAGCTTGGTGTTCATTGGTTAAATCACAATTGGCTTTGATACGCAGGTCGTAATACCCTGTTGTCTCTTGCAGGCAGCCTTTGTAAGTACCATCAGAGCCATGATAGTTCAGCAGCATCCCGACGCCTTCTGAACAGGTTTTTAAGGTGTTATTCCAATATTCATTATGCTTGCAGTGACCTGGGCTTTTGCGATCGCGTTGAACTTTGCGAATATCCGTATTAAGGCTGCTCGACATTTTACGCGCTTCACGGATGCGGGCATTTTCAGCGCGAACGCGATATTGCTGCCATTCCTGCAAAATAGGTAGCATTTCATAACGCGCCAATTCAAAGGCTCTCTTTGCCTCTGCCGCCGCGCTATCGATGACGTTTTGCGCTACCGCATCAGCTGCGTAGCCGACAAAGCGCACATTTGTTTTTGCATTGCCGCCCCAACCCGTACAATCCTCTACAGCGTTCACCCATGGGCGGTTATTTTCATCTTTAACGGCATCTTCTGTCATGGAGGCTGTTAAACATTTTCCATTTTGAACATTTTCAAAGACATATTGATGTTTGGTGAGCACATCAATAAGCGGGATATTACCTGATTTATCAATGCGGTTATTAATAATCGGCCATGCCTTCCATTGGGCTTCTTCATAAACAGAGGCAGGCCAGCACCAACGTGTCATGACAGCATCGCTATTCTCACCCGTTAAGCCGACACATGGGTGTTCGTGTTGGTTCCAAAACGCGGACCCCATGATAGAGAGCGTATTATCGTCATCCAGCACGCGCAGCCTAACGTGCGTTCTAAGGTCTCTATCAAGGCCTGGCGCATCACCGCATTTAATAAGCCTATGCGGGCCTCTATCCCACCAGTTTAGGCAGCGTCCGCTTTGGACATGGGTGATTTGACCACGAATGGGTACGTCTTTGGCAAGGTTCCAGTCAGGCACAACTGATGTCCCAAGCCATGGCGTTGCACTTTCACAGTTCCCCATGGTCAGGGCATTGTTTTCATTTCTCGTGATACATTTATCGCCATTTTTGAGTTTCATATCATCGGTATAGGTCCACTCCTGATTAACGGCGCCATAAGCACAGCGATGAACATAAACATCATCTTTGTTAAGACCGCTACCCATATCTTTCAAACGGCGGGTTAAACACACGTCTTCGTCTGGGCCTAAGAAATTACCCACCTTACCGTTATAAGCTTTTTTGACGGCTCTAATCTGGTCGGTTGCGCTATCGAGATGGAATTGATTAAACCCATTGCCTTTACATGTGCCAACGCCTAAAGCGCCTTTTGCAAATGTCGGGGGTCCAATACTCCCGAGAAGAGCATTGATACTGGTCGTATGCGCCGTGACGATACATTCACCTAAGCCATCGCTTTGACGCGTTGTGTTATCAAACAGAACAACTGCTCCATGCTCAAAACACTGCCTAAAAATCTGGTTCCAATATCTTTCTCCGGCAATACAACGCAACGGGTTGACCGTATACCATGTGCGTTCTGACGTTTTGAAGATGCCTGTCACCGCATCATACCCTGCGCTGATGGCGCTGCCCATAAAGTTGGTTACCGCATTGTTCGTAACCGCATTTACAGCTGCATCTTTCAGCTGCCTGGCTTGGTCATAGGCTGCGCCAATTGCTTGCCCAGCGCCGGGACCAAGAACGGGAACTTTATCAAGGCCCATTTTCACAAGGCTAATCCCCGCATCACCCAGCGCCTCTGCCGCGTTCAACGGCATTTGCGCCATCTTGCCTGCGTTTTCAAGCGCTTCACCAGGATTTGTTATGAGCCCGCCAACGTCGTCAACCAGTTCTTCTGCATTGCCAACGGGGTCCGATATAACATCAACAACGCCCTCGGCAATATCTTTAAACGCCTCACCAATATCACTCGCGCATTCAATAGGATCTGGTACCATAGGGCGGAATGATGTTAACAAGGCAGTCGTCATACTCTCTGCTGTGAAGCCACTTAGCTGCAATGACCCCGAAATATCAAGCGGCGGAATATCGGTACAGCTGCCGGGACTATTAAAACTCAGCGTTGTGCCGTTAAGGGTCATGGTTCCCGTGCGGGACAGAAGACCACCAATAGAGACATCTGCATAAACGCTTGCCGTTGGATCGAGCATAGAGCCGCGCGAAACATCAAATGTGCCTTCAACGCCTAGTGATATGCCCGCGACCTCAGCGCCAGGCACTTCAAGCTTACCATTAAAGCTTAAGTGCTGCGGCCCGCCGAAAATTGGCGTGTTACCTGATACAGTGATGATGTTAGAACTAAAGGGCGATGGAGGCGTCACAGTCCCTTGCACCAAATAGCCATCACTTAAATTCACCTTATAAACGCCATTTGCTAAATCTGTATCAAGCAGTCCCATATCCACTGTAAACGCCCCAGCGACCTGTAACCCAAGGCCCAAAGGCGGGCGGTCAATATCCAGGTTGGAGGGCGGCGTACTGCCTGGCGTACCGAAATAGATAACCGGGTTTTTGACCCCAATCATTGATAAAGGTGATTGTTCGATGAGTGAGAACATCCCGTTATTTGCATTATCAATAAGGCTAGAAAGCTGATTAATCATGCTAGGCGCATTTTGTTTTAATGTGCTGAGCAATGGATCTGGCGGCGTCGGTAATTGGTCGAGGCCGAGTATAATCGCATCTTTTAACTTTGACCCGCTTCTAAAGGCCAAATCAAAAATGCTTTTTTGAACGCGCGCTAAATCAACAGGCGTTAAGAGCAACTCATTTGTATCTTTGGTTTTGGCAAACTGTACTGCTAAATCCGTCGGCACACCGCCCGCCCATGTGGTATCAAGGTCAAAAACAAACGCCTTATTCGTGTTGCCTTGCTTGAAATCTGCACGGTCTGTGTGAATGCCAATGGTGATGCCTTTTTCTTCCATGCCAAAAGAAATGGATGGGTTTTGTAAGCGATAGCCTTCTAGCCCTAGCGGGTCAGCCCACTGACCATTAACGCTGGTGCTGCCTGTAAGGGATGTCCCGTCACTGCCTGCGCTGTAAGTTAATGCAAATGTCCCGTCTAAAGGCTGCACGACAGTGGGGTCATCAAGGCGGCGCGGTTTAATTTTTGCATCAGCAGCAACGCCGACTTCAACGCTGCCTGCGCTGCCCTTCTTTGATTGTACGAAAAGCTTTAAGTTTGCATCCTTAAATTCAATAAATTCTTTTACGAAGTCAGGGAAACTTGGTGTAACTCCTTGAAGCATAGTGTAAAACCCAAGTGACGGGTCGCCCCCGTCAAACATACCGCCAACTGAACCCGCAATATAAATCTCATTCGGTTCACCCTTATCATTGGTCGCTTTAATGCCAAAGGGCGTTTCTAACATTGCAGGGATTGGCGCTGGGAATATGGATGGGTTCACGCGCGTCATAAAGGTCAGCCCATCATCGACTTTTAATTTATAGGCCTCATCTTGGTCTATTAAGCCTGCTAAAACATCATCATATATCGCATTAGGTATAAAATTCGCATCGAAACTGTCAATTGCGCGCGGGCTGATAATCACTAAGCCTTTTGGCAAGGTCACATCCCTAAAGGGCGGCGGAATATCATCGACCATTTTACCAATGGCGAGGTCTTTATCGTATCTTAGGAACAGCGCCGCCCCATCATTATCAAAGATAACCGCGCCGCGCCCATCAAAATCCAAGCCCTTGGCCGTAAACTGTAAGTCGCCACCAATCGCGTTTGTACCCAAAACAATTTTGCGGAATGTCGCATCCGCGATATCTTCCGCCCCAGCAGGAAGGGAAAGCAGTTCAGAGATCTTCAATTCACCTTCAAAAGTCACAGAAGCAAATTCAGGTTCCCACTGCATGGACTCTAAATCAATACTGACCTTGCCTGCTTGCTTTCTGAAAATGCCATCCCCCGTGAAGCTTAGTTCTTGAGATGTACTTGCACCCTTTTTCTCAAAGCTAGCCCCTAGCCCCAGATTAGTGACTTGCAGCTCAGGGATTTTGAAAGGGTTATTCCATAGATAATCTGAAGATAGTGCGACTTCTAAACTGTTCTCAGTCTCTGACGTTTCTTCATATGTTAGTGTGCCACTCATATCAAGGAGTGTGTTTTTACCTGGCGCCTGAACATTGGCTTTGGTTTCAATCTCAATCGCCGCGCCTTCGACATTGGATAAGACAATCTCACTGTCTCTATACGTCACAAGGCTTTCTGGAAAGTTCTTCACCTTGAAACTGTTCAGCATCCCGCGCAATTCGCCATTCATTCTGCCTGCCTCGCTGTCTTCGGCAAACACACCGAACAGACCAATGCCGCCGCTAATATCAAGGTAATCATTGATAAAGCGCGTGACTTTGCCGCCAAAAATATCTGTCGTTTGCGTGCGCCCTGCGAGGGTTAGGCCTTGCCCGATGGTCATGTCATCATCTTCTTCAATTACCCCTTTTAAGAGGGGCTGAAGGTTTTCAGACGCGTCTTTATAAGCCAGTTCGCGCGTTTCTTTATTGCTCCACACAATCAGCGCGGGCGCAAGCTGAAGATCAGTGACCGCTTCAGGCAGGAAGTCATAAATGGATGTCGGTTTCAGCGCATTAAACTGCAGAAATACATCAAAATCATCAGCAGCCTCCGCGGCCTCTTCACGGGCGAAATAGGCTGTGGCTTCCAGCGCCTTATTCTGCCGCGTAAGTGTACCCATCATCTCGCCGGGGGTGAGGCTTATATCTTTAACGCCGAACTCATCGACTTTGGGCATATCCTTTAAACCCGGCAAGTCATTAAAGGCGATAGGCCCTTCCGTTTCAAAAGACCAATTGGTGATTTCCAATTCATCCGGTTTAATCTCATAAGACATTGTGCCGAATAAATCGAGTTCCGCGCGGTCCGCGACGCTATTGCTCCAAACGGTTGTGTCCAAAGTGCGTTTTAAGGCGCCGTCTTCCTCCACTTGCGTAAATGTCCCTGAAAATGCGTATTGGCGGATATTCAAAAACGGCAACCCAAAGGCATTTTTCCAGCCAAGCCCTTCAATATCGGGACTCTCTGCGCCATCTTCACTGACGCGTTCTAATGCGCCCATGGCCGCGCCTTCAACAGCCTCTGCATTAAATGTGGTGGCTGCGGCAATGCTGACTTTACCTTCTGTTTCACTGTTTATGCCGTTACACAGCACATTTAAATTTCCCTGAACAGACAGCTTACCCGCCATAGGAATATTTTTAATGCCGATTTTCTTTTCTGGCAGGTTCAAATTCAGCGCCGTGACAATCGATGGTTCAATATCACCGTCAATTTCTTTTAAAGAAAACTTGGCATTGGTAAAGCTAACTGCGCCTTCTGCATAAGGCGGTTTAAAATTCGGAATAGGAAAACTTAAATCCAAACCCGTTAAAGCTGCGCTTGATGTCTGCTGACAAGCTTCGCTTTTACTAGATGGGCGTTTCGGTGCATTCGGAATATCAAAGGACAGGTTTTGTAGCTGGCTAAGCTTAAAATGCCCTTTAACCGTATAACCGTCCTCCCCCATGCCGTATGCTTTCATGACAGCCTTTGCATTATTATCAGCTGGCGCATATGTCCCGATAACCGTCACGCCCGGATGAATGGTTAGCGGGAATAAATCCTTATAATCCTTCTGCACTTTGACAAGGTCAGATAACGGCGCGGGCATATCATCAAATGTTGCGTACTCGATTTTCTCTGCGCTTTCGGGCTGCATATAGAATACCGCGTTCAACAGGCCAAAACTGCCTAAATCTGTATTGCGGATTTTTGGAATATAGGTGCCCAAGTCAATCGATTGATGCTGAAGCCCCGCAATGACTGCAAACTCTTTCGGGTCAAGTTGATGCAAAACAGCTTCAACAGGTGAACCATCAAGTTCGACAGTGCCTTTAATCGTGTCTTCTGTAACGCTAACTCTGGCAAGCCTGACTTTATCCGCACCCGGAACAGCTGTGCCAACAATATCGGCGAGAGTCATATCCCCTTGCTTGGTAAATGTTTGATTATCAGGAAGCTGACCTCCCTCTCCAGCTGGTGCCCCTTCATTCAGGCCAGACATCAACCAGTTCAGGCTATTTGCGCCAAATGCCTTACCGTCAGGCGTTACGCTTATCGCGTTTAAACGCCCGGGCTGAATGCTCCATTCCCCCGTCAGAGCATTCCTTGAATAGACGCGCCCGCCGCCAAGTGCTTCGTCATAATCGGCGCCAACAATATAAACCGATCCATCACCACCAACGCCAATATCCAAAGCTTTGGGCGCTTCGCGGTCTTGTATCCATGTGCCGTCAGCATAAACAAAAACCAGCCCTTGATTATCCACGCCCCAAGGCCGGCCTTCTGGGTCAACATCAATGCGGTCTAAAACACCTTTTACAGGCATCCAGTTCATCGCTTCACCCGTCGGGTCAAATTCACCTTGCAAAGTAACCAATCCGCCCGCACTGTTCTGCGCGCTGGCAAGCCATATCTGCCCTGCACTTAACCCCACATCACCGGCGCGCACACCAGTGGACACCCAACCTTTATCGCCTTTTATATAAAGACTGCCGCTTTCCGTTAAGGCGGCGATGCCATCTTCAGACGCATCAATATGTTCAAAATCACTGCGCCCGCCTTCTGGCTGCCAGTCTTGGCTGTTCCATTTATAGACTTTCTTATCTGTGCCAATAATATAAGACTGCCCATCATGGCTGACCGATACATCTTTCGCGCGAATATTATCCTGCATCCAATCGACATCCGCCATAGCGGGCAGCGGGTTAGACCATGCGGCGATGCTTAATGTGGTGAGGAGAAGTGCTTTGCGTATATTCACTGATTACCTCCCAAAATAAACGATTTGAGAGTCAGGAAAATTGGCCACAATCGGGTTGCCACGTGAGTCCACAGCAACGCGCGTCACGCCTGTTTTATTGGTTTTCACAAAACGCTTGGCTGTTTCATCCCATTTCTTAAGAACGCCGTATGTATTAACGATATAGACACTGCCATCTTGCCCCACGCCAATATCTTGCGCTTTATCATCCGCATTAAAGGAACGCAGCTCAAAACTATCTGTACTCGGCACAAATTCATAAACATTATAAGTGGTGCTGACAGCCCATATATCATCGCGCGTTTTGCCGACGCCGACGCGCATGAAATCGATAGAGTCAAAAAATGACACGTCATTGGCGGTCTCCGGCTTAAATAATTCAAGTTCATCGTTCGGGGCAATATTAAACACATAGCCATCAGCGCTGTAATCTAAGTCAGGGGTTTGCGAATCATCTAGCGGAGAAGAAAATGTTGCTGCGCTAAAGTCTTGAGAAGACTGTACAACTGGATCAGTAAATACAGAACCAACATAAGTCGTTAGTACCGATTGATCTGTACAGTTTTCATTCCACTCTAATATCAAGGATGGAATAGCTGGAGATGGTGAAGTCGGGGGTATTGTGCCATTAACGTCAGCTTTTACAAGTTCGTCAACAGCAAGGCCAACAGTCACATTCATACGTTGCAAATAATCCAAATATGAGAATGAACGCGACAATGAATTGTAGACCCAGTTACGGCCTGTACCGTTCGTACAAGATGAATCATAACCGCTCGCGATGATAATATCATCCGCCCCAGCTGTTATATCCAATAAGCCAGATCCAATAGAGCCAATACCACTCGCTGTGGTTGGGATAGTCACTTGATCAAAGGATATCGATTGTACAATCTGCACACCACCATTATTGCCTAAAACATTTGGTTGTTCGGTTGTGACCTCTTCTGTGGCTTCCGTTTTTGTAGCAAGAATACGGTCTTTCGTTTCATCACGTTCAAAATAACGCGATGCATAGATTTTACCGTCTGTATTAATAATCCATGGACGATCGCCAGGACCTAGCGCTACGCGCGAAACTTGCTGATCTTGCGCAATAATGTCAAAGACATCCTCAGCAGCGTTATAACGACGTAATGCTGCGTTTTTATCTACGATAAACACAGACCCTGCAGGGCCAACAGATATGTCACTAGCCTGTATATTTTTCTGCTGGCAAGAGGCGCCTTCATCACAGAAAAATAAACGATCAACATTATCAACGACCCAATAAGCGCCCTGTTTTGTGGCAGCAATTTGCTGCGCACGCGTGCCAAGCAACGTAAATGTAGTACGGAGTTCAGATAAGCGAATAACGCGTTCATCATTGTTCACCGCCAAGATACGGTCATCTCCATAAAGCGTTAAATCAACTAATTCTTCCGCCAAATTAACTTGCCGCCATGCTTCGCCATCATGTTCCAGCAAATTATCATTTGACCCAATACCGACAGGGAGACCAGAACTTTGAATGGCTAAGCGTTCTAACGTGCCCGGGAAATCATAAAAGCGGCCTTCTCCATTTGACCAGCGGCGAATATTCCCTGAAGTTGTCAGGCCAAAAACGCTGCCATCGCGGCCTATGGCTAAATCTTCTAACCGTTCAGTATTTGACGCCAATTCAAATGTAATCGGGCGATCATCGATGACTTCAGCCGGGTCAGTGCTGCCCCCACCGCCCGGTTTGGTCACAAGACCATCTTGTTCACGCTGTTGAATGGTTTTGTGTCCTTGGGCAAAGATTTGATTACGGTCTGTCGTTATCCAAATTTGCTGTTCATGCACGGCGAAGGACTGCACATTTTGTGCAGCATAAAATACTTCAAACTGACTTTTATCTTCATTCCATTGATACAGTTTTTTATCACTTTTTAAGGCAAAAACACGCCCTGAAGCATCCGCGGCAATATCAACCGCTTGTTCACTTAATCCAATCCACGCATCATCAAGGCGTCGAGCAATGCTGCCATCAGGAAGAACAACCCAAATAAGGCCTTTATCATCAATTGTTATCTTCTTCGCAGTGCCATCAAGCGAACTCCATTTACTGGTTTTTGCCGCATAAAATGCAAGCGTTTTGGTGTTGGTCGCCACATAAGCATTGCCATCCCCATCAATTACAAAATCCTCTGCGCCAGAGCCAATAGCTTCCCACTGCGTGCCTGTAAAACGGCGCAGACGTTTACGCTTATCAATACCCCATAAGCTGTCTCCATCACCGCCACCAATTCTGATCATGTCCTGACCAATACGCTGCCAGCGCGCATCACTATGAATATAACGGTAGACATCACCATTAGACTCTAACGCTGCAACAGCGCCATCTTTGCTAATCGCGATATCAATCGCAGCGCCTTGAATTTTTTCCCATTGATTGACTTTAGGATGATTAACCGTAATCTGCGCATAGCTTGGAGAGCTCGTTCCTGCAAGAACGAAACACAATGCGATTAATAGCGTGAGTTTCCTTATAGCCGCCCCAAGCATTATCTACCTCTCTTAATAGAAGAGGAAATCAAGAGCCTGCTTTAGACGCTTTTCATGGGTATCACGTGTGTTCCAGCTTTCTAACTGAAAATCACCAGTACGGTACTCATTGAACAGCGCGTTTTTACCTGTTGTTGTAACAATATCAGCCATTGTGGCGCGCGGCACAAACCAATTCTCATTACGGCTTTCAAAAGTTGAGAGAGACTTTTCGAAGTCTGACAACATCGATTCAGCGCGGGCACGTTCTTCGGCGCTTCTATTCGCATATTGTGCGCGGCGGGGCGTCAGCATAATCAAGACTGATTTTCTATAGTCTCGCTTGGCCTCGTTTGAGAATAAATACTGCATGACAGGAATGTCACCAAGCAACGGCACGGCGTCACGTGAGTTTTCTGTTTCTTTCTCACTTAACCCACTCAAAATAAGCGTCTCACCAAATTCCATGACCACATTCGCGTTCACATTTGTATTTGATGTATCCAAACGGAATTCAAACTGAACAGAGCTGCTCGGTGATGTTAAGAATGTTCGCTCTGCCTCAACTTGAAGCTTAACTTTATTATCAGGCAAAAATTCTGGCGTTACGCCGAGTTTCACACCAATCTGCTTGTTCACCGAAATAGAAGATCCGTCACCGCCAGATACCGCCGCTGCGACAACATCAACACCTGAGAAAAATTCTGACTTCTCATTCGCCAAAGCCACTAAAGACGGGCTTGCCAAGATTTCATTTCGGCTATCAAGTGTATTAAAGATGTTTAGAGAATAATTCACCGCAGGAATAGAAATCAAACTCGATAAAGTCCGCGTATCCGTATCACTATTCGCAGACGTATTATCATCAATATTTGTTGTGCCAAACGACCAGCCTGCAGTGTTTGTAAGCGGGTCACCGAATTGCAGCTCAAGCCCTGAAAGTAGGTTCAGACCTCTGTTAGAGCTTATATCTTCTTGCGTGCGGATAATAACCACATCAACAACAACCATATCTGAATTAACAAAGCTATCATCAGCGCCTAAATCTTCAATGTCACTTGTATCCGCACCCGGGATTGTTGGCACGCCTGCACCAGAGGGCAGGAGTTGTGCCTGAAGGATGTTACCAGCCAAAGGGGAAATGGCATTCGCATCACCTCCTGATTTAACCGCCTTGTGGAAACGTCCCCATGATTCAACACGCTTATTTAAAAATTCATAGGTTTCAGGCGTATCTATAAATTTCGCAAGTAGTTTATTTGCTTCCGCTGGACGGTCAAGCGCTGCATTGGTCATGATATTGGCGCGCAAGAATTTCTCTTGGTCTTCCAAACCCATATCAAGCGCAGCAATTTTATCTAAAGACGCCTTAGCCGTCCGTGCATCCCCCGCATAATAAGACGCACGCGCAAAGTCATAAAGAATATCAGCATCGTGCTCATCCATAACGGCAGCTGCTGCTAAAGTCGCCTGTGCTTCTTTAAACTTGCGCTGATCTAAATAAGAAAGGCCTAAATAATATTTCGCCAGAACATTGCTGTTATCAAACTTATACGCCATTTGATACCCTTGTTCGGCATATTCATAGTTCTTGGCATTGCCGCCTTTCGCCATCAGGTGATAGGTCAGCGCATTGACAAAATGCAGATGTGAATTGCTTAAATCCATTTTCAGCGCTGTATTCAAAAGATGCGAGGCATCTTCAAGCTCACCTTTATCAAGCTTCACTATCGCTTCCGCGACAAGTGCACGCGTAGTGGTCGTCACTTTATCTTCCGGTAACAAGTCTGCAACTTCAAAAGGCAGTTTAGACCCATCCTTAATTTGCTGCTTGTAATCCAGCTTACTCGGTGAAAAATTAAACGCAGTTTGTGTCTGCTGACACCCAACAAGTGTAAACGCTGTAAAAGCCAATAAGGCGGTCTTTTTAAACATGATGTAATGCTCTTTTGAATAAGAATTAGTCGGGACAGGAAAAAACCTGTAGTTCAAAGTATAGCTTTTTTTTGAACTGGATAATAGAGTTTGTTGTAAATAATGATCCATGGGTACAACTCACCAATTCAATTGCCATTTTTTGTTGATAAAATTTAGCAGTATAAGGCACAGTACAAGGATTTATAAAAACGAACTTTTAAATTATATATCAGACTGTTATGAGATTTTATCGGCACTGCCCCCCGCAACCAATAAAATCAAAGGCTTAGCGCAACGCGCTAGGCCTTTTTTCTTTTCAGCGTTTCACAGGGGCAGGAAAATAGCATAAGATATCCTGCCGTGTTGCTCTAGAATTTTCTGATTCCTACACTATATCATTCTACCGAAACGCATTTTAAGGAGACTTCCCCATGAAAACTATCGGATACGCCGCACATTCAACGGATGCCAATATGGTGCCTTATCATTTTGAACGCCGCGCGCTGCGCGCCAATGACGTGGCGATTGAAATTTTGTATAGCGGCATTTGCCATTCTGACCTGCACACCGTTAATGGCGATTGGGGGCCGCAGCCTTACCCGCTTGTCCCCGGCCATGAAATTGTTGGCCGTGTAATTGATGTCGGATCTGATGTCAAAAAATATAAGGTTGGTGACAATGTCGCGGTTGGCTGTATGGTCGATAGCTGCCAAGACTGTGACCAATGCCACAATCACGAAGAACAATTCTGCCGCAACGGTATGACACCGACTTACGGCGCGCCAGACCGCATTGATGGCACAACCACACAGGGCGGTTATTCCAAACATATTGTCGTCCGCGAAGAATTTGTCTTACGCGTCCCTGAAAAGCTTGACCTTTCCCGCGCTGCGCCAATCCTTTGTGCGGGCATTACCACATATTCACCGCTACGCAGCTGGAATGTCGGCAAGGGCAGCCGCGTTGGCGTTATCGGCCTTGGCGGGCTGGGCCACATGGCGGTGAAACTCGCCGTAGCGATGGGCGCGGATGTCACCGTCATCAGCCGTTCCAGCAGCAAAGAAGACCAAGCCAAAGCCATCGGTGCAAAAGGCATTCTCGCCTCAACCGACGAAGCCGCGATGGAGAAGGCCGGTGCATCATTTGACCTGATTATCGACACCGTTCCCGTCAAACATGACGTCAGCGTCTATACACCGCTTTTGGATGTTGATGGCTCACTCGTCATTGTTGGTCAAGTTGGCCCAATGGATGAATTTATGACCATCCCGCTCATTTTCGGGCGCCGCCGCGTCGCAGGGTCACTGATTGGCGGCATCAAAGAAACACAAGACGTCCTCGACTTCTGCGCCGAACATAACATTCATCCAGAATGCAAAATGATCCGCCCCGATGAAGTCAACGATGCCTTCGCCCACCTAAAAACCGGCGACGTCGCCTATCGCTTCGTCATGGACATGTCCCATTTAGATGTCGATGCCGCGTAAAGCACGAATGTCATGAGATTTGTATACTGGTCAAGCTGTGATGGCTTGGCCAGTTTTTTTATTCCATAGGCGCTTCTAAACAAAACTCCAAATAACTGTTCTTCGACACATCAGATGTATTTGCCGTATCGCGCATTTTGCGGCACATAGCATCCCAACGCTGGTTGTTATCTGTATAATCGAACTTAACTTTGTAAACATTAAGCTTGCGCGCATTAGCGCATTTAAGAAATAACGGAGAAGTGTGATAGCTTAATTCAGTAACGTTGCACCCGCTTTTAGCGTGATAACGTGTATCAATTAAAGCTATATCCGCATCATATTTATAAATCGCCACTTTAAGCGGACTGTAGTCAACGCTATGAGTACGCTTTATATAATCATCTTCACCATAAACACCATCACCGGTGACATCATGTTCTATTAAGACGTCATAGATATGATTAAAAAAGCTCACGTTCCTATGAATTATAGACTTTAATGTTTTTTCTCTCTTACGGTCTATTACAACCAAAAAACCTTCATTTTGACCGACCCAAGATGTTTTCTCTGCATATCCATCCCCATCGACATCATACAGAACGGTTGAATCGTTATAATCAATCAGCTCAACCCCATCATTATCAAGGTCAACAATATAAAAATATGAGCTTTGTAAAAGTCTCTGCTTAGGCGTACTCGTCAATGCAAAATAACTGGCAACCAACCCAAGGACAAAGACTAAGCCGATCAAAAGCTTTGCCCTTATAAATTTATGATTTTTACGGCTTTCATCTGACATATAACGCCCTCACTGCATCCGAACATTATTATAAAACACCACAGACAATACGAAATAAACATTCATACGCCCCCAACATATCCAAAATTCAACATTTACTTTGCCTAAGCAAAGTTTTACTTTGATAATAGGGGCTATGGGGTGTATAGAATGCACCATACTATATTTAAGCGTAATTTTGATTGATGTTGAAGAAGAACAAAACCAACAAAATGGATAATAATAAGGATACCGAGATGAGCGATACAGCGCCGGTGGCTGCGGAACAACAAAAACCATCCGCGAAAGAAGAATGGGGCGATATGTTCAGAACGGCGGTAATAGCCGTGATTTTCGCCGTGATTATCCGCACATTCATTTATGAACCGTTTAACATTCCATCATCATCCATGCGCCCGACATTATTAGTGGGCGATTATTTATTTGTATCGAAATTTGAATATGGCTATAGCCGCCATTCATTCCCCTTCGGCATTGGTGGGTTTGATGGCCGCATCATGAGCCATAAATTCCCTGAGCGCGGCGATGTTATTGTGTTCAAACTGCCAAGCAACACATCCATTGATTATATTAAACGCGTTGTCGGCCTACCGGGGGATACGGTGCAGGTCATTGGTGGGCGTCTTTATATTAATGATGAACGCGTAGAGCGTGAAATTGTCGGCGTGAAAGAATATCAAGGCGACCATGGCGGCACAGTTAAGGTGCAGCATTACATTGAAACCTTACCGGGCGGCGTTATTCATGACATATATGAAGTCAGCGATAATGATTATTTAGACAACACCCAAAAATTCCGCGTGCCTGAAGGCCATGTTTTCGCGATGGGTGATAACCGCGATAATTCACAAGATAGCCGCGTACAATCAAAAGTCGGGTTTATTCCGCTTGAAAATATTGTTGGCCGTGCGGAGCGCCTATTTTTCTCCACCAACGGTAAAGCAAAGCTGTACGAAATTTGGAAATGGCCATTTAGCATTCGTTATAACCGCATTTTTGACCGCGTTGGCCCAATCCGCCCTGATGGCGCGGATAAGAAATAAAGGTAAATCGGCACCCGCATGGAATATAAAAACTTTATCGCTAGCCTAGGGCTTGAGAATATAGATTCTGCGCTAATCCGTCAGGCGGTGACGCATTCAAGCACCGGCAATGCGGATTATGAGCGCCTTGAATTTTTAGGTGACCGCGTCCTAGGCCTTGTCATTGCCGAAGAACTTTATAGCCGCTTCCCCGACGAAAAAGAAGGTGACCTTGCCAAACGCCACGCGGCGCTTGTATCAGGGAAGACCTTATCCAAAATCGCGCAAGATTTGGACTTAAGTTCCATGCTTGTATTGTCGGACAATGAACGCCAAAGCGGCGGGCATAACAATGACAATATTCTATCCGATGCGGTTGAAGGGATTATCGGCGCGGTATTTTTATCGAGTGATTACCTAACATCACAAGAATTTATATTGCGCATTTATGACCGTTATATCGACACCATGACCGCGCCGCCGCAAGACCCAAAAACCCGTTTGCAGGAATGGTCGCAAGGCTTGGCGCTTGGCATTCCGACTTATGAACTTGTTGAACGCAGCGGCCCTGACCATCAACCGCAATTCAAAGTCCGCGTATCGGTTGAGGGCTATAGCCCTGCGGAAGCGGAAGCAAGCTCCAAACGTGCGGCAGAAAAAGAAGCCGCCTGCTTATTTATAAAAACCAATAATATAGAATGACCCCCAATATGGACTCCACAAATATTACACCATCATCAGACACGCAATTTGGCTTTGTATCGGTTATCGGCGCGCCAAATGCGGGTAAATCAACCTTGATGAACCAAATGGTCGGCGCGAAAATCAGCATCGTGTCACCAAAAGCGCAAACGACACGTACCCGCGTCTTGGGCATTGTTGTCCATGAACATGACGGGCATAAAACACAAATTGCCTTCGTTGACACACCTGGTATTTTCAAAGCGCAAAAACGCCGCCTTGATAAAGCGATTGTCGCCGCCGCATGGGAAGGCGTGGTTGATAGTGATGCCATTCTTTACATTGTTGATGCGTCGCTGAAAAACCCATTGGCGCATAACCAAGACATTCTCACTGGCCTAAAAAGTCAGCAGCTTGGGAAGAAGAAAGTCACGCTTGTGCTTAACAAGGTTGACCTGATCAAACCTGAAAAACTGCTGAAACTAACTGCAGCCTTTAACAATGAGTTTGACTTCGAAGCAACCTTTATGGTGTCCGCTGAGAAAAACCGCGGCGTCGGCGATATTCTAAATTATTACACCAAACGCCTGCCTGCAGGGCCGTTTATGTATCCGGAAGACGAACTGACTGATATGCCTGCCCGCCTGATGGCGGCGGAAATTACCCGCGAACAAGTTTTCCGCAAATTGCATGATGAGCTGCCATACAATATGGCGGTGGATACTGAAGCATGGGATGAACGCGCCGATGGGTCAATCGAAGTCCATCAAGTGATTTACGTGACGCGCGAAGCGCATAAGCCGATTGTCCTTGGTAAAGGCGGTCAGAAAATTAAAGCTATGGGCATGGCAGCGCGTCAAGAAATGGAAAAAATATTTGAACGCCCATTCCACGTAAAACTATTCGTCAAAGTCCGTGAACAATGGGATGAAGACCCAGAACATTACCGCATCTGGGGTCTAGACCCGCATCAGAATTAATCTTTTTGCCGTGTAAACCAGATAATCGCAATAAAAATGCCTTTGCAAAACGGTAATAAAGCAAGCGCTGTCACCGTTGCAATAGCCAGAATAATTGGCAATTCATATTGCAGCGGGAAGCTATCATGCATGATCGCATAATGAATAAATGGCGCTAATAAATGCCCTGTCAGCAAAATAGTCATCCATGCAGGGCCATCATCTGCGCGAATGTTTTCTAAATCTTCATCGCAATTTGTGCAGCTTTTTTCTTGCGTCAGGTAACCCTTTAAAACTTTCCCCTGCCCACATTTAGGGCAGCGCCGTTTTATGCCGCGGGACAAAATCGTTTTCCATGTCATTTTATTATTTACCGGCTGATCCATGAGCACACATCCTATTTTACGCAGTTAATTTGGTGCAGTTTATCACCCCTTAATAGAATTAGCGCCATAAAAAACAAATTTTACACTTACCCACAAAAGCTTTTGGATAAAAAAAAGATTTTGTGTGCATAAGGAAGTTTTTTTTTGTCGAGAATCTAGCGCGGCGATTCGCGGCTATGATATGGTCATTTTCATTAGCGAAATAAATTGAGTACCTAAATTATTAAACAATGGGTTTTACAGCCAATCGGTTGGAATCCTTGTTATTTTTAAGCCTTAACCAAAGTGTGGGAGATATTTTGATGGCTTGGACCGACGAACGTGTAGCCGTATTGAAGAAAATGTGGGGTGAGGGGAAAACCGCCGCCGAGATCGCCAAAGAATTAGGGGAAGGCGTTACCCGTAACGCTGTTATTGGTAAAGCGCACCGCCTGAAACTTTCTGGCCGCGCTTCACCAATTCAAACACCCAAAAAGACAACAATAAAAGCCGCCAAGGAGCAAGGTAACGCCAAAGCACGCGTTAAAGCGCCAAAGGCCGAAGTTACTGAAAAACCAAAGCCCGTCGTAAAACGCGCGCCATCAGTATCATCAGCGCAAGCAAAGCTTGAAATTGAAGCGATTAAAAACAAAGGCAAGCGCCTTCCGCTTGCAGAGTTAACTGAGCGCATGTGCCGCTGGCCAATCGGTGACCCGAATGATGCTGATTTCGGTTTCTGCGGCTGCCGTACTGAAGTTGGCCTACCATATTGCGTAGAACACGGCCAAATTGCGTATCAAACAACAACACGTTCCCGCAACTTCCGCATTGATGATTTTGTTGACGCTGACAAAAATGTCAAAAAAATTGCTTCTGCGTAAAAGCACAATTTAAATGTAATTTTGTTACAAAACCCTCAAAAGTCATTTTTGAGGGTTTTTTGTACATTCCGCCTTCAAATTATCCTATATCATTTCATCAACTTGCTATATAATTTCTTACAAACATATACAAGCGACCATAGGACGTATACATGCTCTCAACGCTCATTATTTTTCTTTCTATATCTATCATCTTCTCTTTCTTATGCTCTATGTGGGAAGCTGTTCTCTTAAGTATTTCGCCCTCTTACATGCAAATAAAGCTTAACGAAGGCGGAAAATTAGGAAAAATATTGAAAGATTTTAAAGATAATATTGACCGCCCCCTCGCTGCCATTCTAACTCTAAACACAATCGCACATACCGTGGGTGCCGTCGGTGTCGGGCAGGAAGCCACAAAAATTTGGGCTGAAACAAACCCTGTTATGACCGGAATTGTCGTACCTATTGTTATGACCGCAGCCATTTTAATCTTATCTGAAATTATACCTAAAACATTAGGCGCGACAAATTGGAAGATGCTCGCCCCCATAACCATACGCAGCCTGTATCTATTAATTATCATCCTTTGGCCAATCGTTTGGGCATGCCAAAAACTGACGAACCTATTTAACCTTAGCAAAGAAAAAAGCGTATTTTCGCGCCATGATTTTCTGGCGATGGCAGAAATTGGCTCACAAGAAGGCTCACTTGACCAATCTGAAAGCCAATTCATCTATAATTTGATGCATTTCAAAAATTTCAAAGCAAAAGAGATTATGACGCCGCGTACGGTTGTCGTTTCGGCGCCGCAAAACATGCCTGCACGTCAATTTTATGACCTACAGGATGAGCTTATTTTCTCGCGTATTCCAATTCATGAAACAGATAATAATGAAAATATAATTGGCTACATCCTCAAAGATGAAGTTTTAGAACACCTCATAGACGAAGAAGAAGAAAAGACCTTAAACGCATTCCGCCGCGACATAATCACTATCTCTGACAAACACAATATCTTTGATTTATTCAATGAATTCATTGAAAAGAGGGAACATATCGCCCTTGTGCAAGATAGCTTTGGTGGTATGGCAGGTATCATTACAATGGAAGACATTATTGAGACCTTACTCGGCGCAGAAATAGTTGACGAAACCGACAAAGTCGTTGATATGCAAGATATGGCGCGCAAACAATGGAAAAACCGCTACAAGCGCCTAATACAAAAAAGCAGTGCCGAGGAAAAGAAATAAAAACATATTCAGCATAACATATTGTTATTATTATAATTTTAAGCATATTGCCCCGATAAATTCGGGGCTTTTTCTTTTGCGTTGCAATAAAATATTTGACAAATCAAACTGTTATGTATTATACGCATAGCTGACATGTATTTAAAGAATATTACAATAAGCAGCGGAGGTGTGTCATGGAAATTCCTTTTGTAATAAATACGCTTTTCTTATTAATTTGCGGCGCGATGGTTATGTTTATGGCGGCAGGTTTCGCCATGTTAGAAGCAGGTATGGTGCGCAGCAAATCGGTTGGGGTGATATTGGTGAAGAACATTTCCCTTTATGCCATTGCCTCACTTATGTTTTACCTTGTCGGCTATAATTTAATGTATTTAGGCGTTGATGGTGGGTTATTTGGCACACCAAGCCTATGGCATCCTGACGATAGCGCCGCTTTAGCTGGTGATTATAGCGCGGGTTACGCATCCCCTGCTGGATGGTTTTTCCAAATGGTTTTTGTCGCCACCGCCGCATCGATTGTATCTGGCGCACTCGCTGAACGCATTAAAATTTGGCCGTTTTTAGCGTTTGTTGCTCTACTCACAGGCTTTATATACCCAATTACAGGCAGCTGGGTATGGGGCGAAGGCTGGCTCAGCACATTTGGGTTCAAAGACTTTGCCGGTTCAACATTGGTCCATTCCGTAGGTGGATGGGCTGCGCTTGCCGGCGCATTATTGCTCGGCGCACGACGCGGGCGCTTTGACTCCGCCGATGGCAAGCCCAAAGCTCTTCCTGGCAGCTCCTTACCGCAAGTCACGATTGGTACATTTATTTTATGGTTTGGTTGGTTTGGTTTTAACGGCGGCTCACAGCTCGCCATAGCCAGCACTGAAGATGCACTAGCAGTTGCGAAAATTTTCGCCAACACAAATATGGCCGCCGCCGCAGGTGCAATAACGGCCTTAGCATTAAGCCAAGCACTCTACAAAAAAATTGATGTGCCTATGGTTCTTAATGGCGCCTTAGCTGGCCTTGTTGCCATTACCGCAGGACCATTATTACCAAGCCTAGCTCTCGCAATATATATCGGCGCTGTTGGCGGCGTGGTCATGTTCGCCGCGACATTACTTCTTGATAAATTTAAGATTGATGATGTTGTCGGTGCAATTCCCGTGCATTTAGCAAGCGGCATATGGGGCACATTAGCCGTCGCGCTTACAGACCCAGAAGCAAGCTTTGCTATACAAGCATTGGGCATATTTGCAATTGGGTTATTTGTTTTCATCCTCAGTTTTGGCATTTGGTTTGCCATGAAAATGGCCATAGGTATCCGCCTACATTGGTCACAAGAAAAACTGGGTGGAGACATGTCAGAATTGGGTGTGCGCGCTTATAATCTTGACTTTGAGGACAACACACCACTCAAAGCCTGATGAAAAAGCGCGATCCATTCGCTTCGAGGGGGCGAAAGAGACAAGGGCAGCCATAATGAGCTGCCCTTGTTATTTTTAAACATTACCTTGCTGCATCATTTAATCATGCGCTTGGTCAATTCACTTTTATAGCGCACCTTCTGTTCTGGCTGATCTTTTTCCTGAACATAAACCTCCCCATTGTCATGGATCACGATTTGTGCGCCATCTGGCAGGTGAACGCTGTATGTTTCAAACTCTTGAGACAACGTCTTTTTCTGCCCTTTATGAGCATCTACACTATGTTCATCGAGCCAAGGCCCACATTTGTCCGCATGCTCTTTATCCAAACTATATGCAAAGTTTCGTGGATCAAACGGGCAAATAAAGACGTCCATAGCCGATTTAACTCTAGCTACATCACGCAATTGTACTTGCGTTATACACTCATCCACTTGCACCAAGAAATGCCCATGCTGCGGTGAAATCCAATCTAATACAGCAGCTTCATTATTCAAAGCCTTTACAATCATATTATGGATCTTATAAGGCTCCCCCAAGCGCGTACAAAATAAAGTATAATATTTAGACATCATTGCACTCCCAATATCTTTAAACTGGACAGGTCAAAACAATATCTGACCATGTCACATCTTTGCGGCCAAGCCCATCGGCTGAGCGCCCCAAATATTCATATGTTAATCCATTCTTCGCTGATAAACCCTCTATCACTTGCGGCGGAATATCATACATAACGCGCCCTTCAGGTATAGGTCCATGACGTAAGTTTGTATATATCAACGCCCCTGACTGACCAAGTCCGACAACATGCGTGAACAACTGATTTAGTGGGCTGTTTTTACCCTTATAATCAAAGTGAAAAATAAAGGCATTCATCAAAATAACATCAAATTTTTGCCCCCACTGACGCGTTTGCGTAAGGTCTGGCGCGGTATCAACATAGTAGTCTATTTGCGCATGCGCATTATCTTGACGCGCTGCATCTATCATACCTTGCGCGCCATCACAGGCCGCCACCTTAAACCCCTGTGATGCCAACCACGATGCATCACGCCCACTGCCACAGCCAATATCAAGCGCGCTTAAGCCCCCAACATCACCAAGCGCATCTATACGCGCCGTGAATTTTGGCAAAATCTCATCCGTAGTTACCGCATTATATGATTGATGCAACTTATCCGCTTCGCGGTCATAAGTCTTTAGGTTCTGCCCCTTATTTTGGCGCATTCCATTCGTCCCTGTTTTTTTATATTTTTTATGGGTTCATTTTGCATATAAAAAACGATATGTAAAGGCATAAAGCCAATATTTTTTACCCTGCCAAAAAAGCGTCAAAAACCACAAGTTTTCCCTGTATATTTGCCGCGCAAAGCCAGAAAATAAAAGACTCTGCGCATGTAGAATGCTATATCTATCGGGTTAAGAAAATTGCAAACAAAGATTATGAGAAAAACATGAGTGACGAAGCACAAACCAATGAATATGGCGCAGGTTCGATTAAGGTTCTAAAAGGCCTTGATGCCGTACGTAAACGCCCAGGCATGTATATCGGTGATACTGATGATGGTACAGGCTTGCACCACATGGTTTATGAGGTAACGGATAACGCCATTGACGAAAGCCTTGCCGGTCACTGTGATGAAATTCTCGTCTCCATTAACCGCGATGGTTCCGTATCCGTTACAGATAACGGCCGTGGCATCCCCGTTGATATTCACCCAGAAGAAGGCGTCAGCGCCGCTGAAGTTATTATGACGCAGCTTCACGCTGGTGGTAAGTTCGACCAAAACTCTTATAAAGTATCTGGCGGCTTGCACGGCGTTGGTGTATCGGTTGTGAACGCGCTCTCTGAATGGCTTACCCTTCGTATTTGGCGCGATGGCAAAGAATATTATATGCGTTTCCGCCACGGCGAAGCTGAAGCGCCGTTGAAAGAAATTGGCCCTGCGCCAGAAGGCAAAAAAGGTACTGAAGTTTGCTTCTTGCCTTCACCAGAAACCTTCACACAAACAGAATTTAAATTTAACACGCTGCAAGACCGCCTGCGTGAATTGGCGTTCTTGAACTCTGGCGTAAACATCTTACTTAAAGACTTGCGCGAAGAAGAAGAAAAAGAATCTCGCCTGCACTATGAAGGCGGCATTACCAGCTTCGTTGAGTGGTTAAACCGTGCAAAAACACCGTTATTCAAACCCGCAATTTCAATCAGCAACTTTGATGAGAGCAAAGGCATCACAGTTGAAGTCGCTATTGAGTGGACAGATGCATATCATGAAACAACATTATGTTTCACCAACAACATCCCACAGCGTGACGGCGGTACACACATGGCTGGCCTGCGTGGTGCGTTAACACGTACAATCAGTAAATATGCCGAAGAAAACAACCTGATTAAGAAAAAGGACATCGCCCTTTCTGGTGACGATATGCGCGAAGGCATGACCTGCGTATTATCTGTGAAAGTGCCTGATCCTAAATTCTCTTCACAAACAAAAGACAAACTTGTGTCATCAGAAGTGCGTCCAGTTGTTGAATCTGCAGTTGCCGAAGGTTTGGCTGAGTTTTTCGAAGAAAACCCAACCGAAGCAAAAATTATTGTCGGCAAAATCATCGAAGCCGCAACGGCGCGTGAAGCAGCGCGCCGCGCACGTGATCTATCTCGCCGTAAAGGGGTTATGGACATTAACTCCCTGCCGGGGAAACTCGCAGACTGTCAAAGCCGCGATCCTGCACAATCAGAAATCTTCATAGTGGAGGGTGATTCCGCGGGTGGTTCAGCAAAACAAGGTCGTGACCGTAAAACACAAGCAATCCTGCCACTACGTGGTAAAATCTTGAACGTTGAACGTGCACGCCTAGATAAAATTCTCGGTTCACAAGAAATTGGCACATTAATTACCGCACTTGGCACCGGTATTCACGATGAATTCAACATCGAAAAATGCCGTTACCACAAAATCGTTATCATGACTGATGCGGACGTCGATGGCTCACATATTCGTACATTGCTGTTAACGTTCTTCTACCGCTACATGCCAGAGATCATTGAAAAAGGGTATCTCTACATCGCGCAGCCACCACTTTACAAAGTAAAGCGCGGCAAAGGCACTGAAGTTTATCTAAAAGATGATGCGGCGATGGATGCCTATTTGATCGACCAAGTCATTAGCGATACTGTATTTGTTGACCATAGCGGCGCACAGCGCGGCGGTGAAGACCTTCGCGACGTGCTAATGCGCGCACGTAACTTCACAAATGCGATTGACGCAATGATGCGCCACGGCACAATCCAACAAGGTCTATTGCAAACTGTTGCTATTCTTGGCGGGTTTGACCAAGACTTGCTAAGCGATAACAGCAAAGCAACAGCCAAAGCTGCAGAAATCGCCACACATTATGATGCAAGCTTGCCAATCAAAGAAAAAGGTTGGAAAGGTGAATTTACAGATCGCGGCTATGTGTTTACACGCACATTAAGCGGCGTCACTGAAATTCAGCGCGTTGATATTGACCAAGCCCATTCAACAGATGCAGTACGCCTCAATTCAATGCATGGCTGGCTGAACGAAAACTTCTCGGGCCAAGGGCATATTTCTGTTAATGATAAAGACCTTGGTAAAATTAGCGGGCCATACGACCTTCTCAAAACAACACTAGAAACCGCGCGTAAAGGCCTCGGCATCCAACGCTATAAGGGTCTTGGTGAAATGAACCCTGACCAGCTTTGGGAAACAACATTGGATAGCTCATCCCGCACATTGCTGAAAGTTAAAATTGGCGATGCGGTTGAGGCTGACAGTATTTTCACCACATTAATGGGTGACGTCGTATTACCGCGCCGCGAATTTATTCAAGATAATGCGCTTAAGGTATCCAACCTAGACGCATAATTTGAACAGACATATAAAGAAAAAGCCCCGATATTTTCGGGGCTTTTTTGATATTCTATATAATATAAATTTTATGGCTCCAAATGAGCGATCAGCTTATTAATTGTGGCGACGGTTTGCACCTCCGCATCACTTCCTGAACCAAAAACGCTTGCAATGCCTTTCAGGGCATTTATTGCATCTTGTGGCGTATCAGAGTTCTGAATGCTCTCAACTAAATCGCCACCTTCCGCTAAGCCAAAGGCTTCACCGGCCATACCGATACCCATCATAATGTCTTGTAACTTTAAATCTTGTACATTGATCTGGAGATCTGCCGCAACGTCGTTAAAGATATTGATTAAATCATTTTCATCGAATTGGATCATATTTCCCTGCTCCCTATTTTTATTATGAGCACGCATATAAGCACCCGAACCAAACCGAGTCAACGCTGCGCCACACTTAAGGTTACTTCTCTTGCTCATCAAGCTGCGCCTTTAAGCGCGCAATTTCTTTATGCAGCTCTTTGATATCATAATGTAGGGTCTTCATATCGACCTTTTCCAGCTCTTCTGTATGGTGGCCATTTTGTACGGCGCTCATCGCATCAACGATAATACCAATAAACAAGTTAAGCACCGCAAAACTGGTCACAATAATGAACGGCACAAAAAACATCCACGACCATGGGTGATATTCCATCGTTGGGCCAACAATCTCGCTCGTCCAGCCTTCTAACGTCATTAACTGAAACAGCGTAAAGGTTGAATCGCCAACCGAGCCGAATAGATCTTGGATGAGCGGGTCAGGCGTGCTGCCAAATATTTTCGTGGTTAATACCGCACAAACATAGAATATCAGACACAACACACCAAATACCGATGACATACCAGGTATAGAATGTCCAAGCGCGTTAATCACATGACGCATTTGCGGCACAATAGATAGTAAACGCAACGCCCGTAAAATACGCAATGCTCGTAAAACGGCGAATGCACCGCTAGTCGGAATCCAAGATATCGCCACAATAATCAGGTCAAAAACATTCCAGCCACTTCGAAAAAACGAAAAGCGATAAGCTAAAAACTTCGCGGCAATTTCTAATGTAAAGACAGCCAAAATAATATGGTCGAAAATATAAAAGAACTTCTTATGTTTCGCATAAATTTCAGGCTCAGTTTCCAAACCAAGTGTAATGGCATTTAACACAATAAGAACCGTGATACACCCAATGACATATTTATTCTCAACAAATTTTGCAAGCTTCTCTTGCCACGGCGCGGCAAATTTTACATGTGCAGGACGAACCATATTATAACCTATATTCTAAACAACCCTAAAACGCCCTATGATAGCGCGCTGAAAATTAATCTCAATCCCTAATTTGTATGAACAAAAACAGTCAGATTAAAATCAACACCGCACAACATAGAAATCTCATCTAACCTTATAAAAAAAGCGCCCCCGAAGGGGCGCATAAGTTTTATTGGTAGACCATAATTACCATTTAAAAAGAAAGCTTTAACCGCAGCATTGTATGAAAGGATTCCACGCGCCCATCAGCCACATCACCGCCATAATCATGCGTTAATTTCAAACGATCACTTTCAAAATATTTAAGTTCTGCTCCTAAGCGGCGCTCGCCAGATTGTTCAAATAAATTATAGCTGCCCTTATATGTACCGAACTCATCTTCGTCATAAAGCTGCAAATTACTTTCTTCATCAATAAACTGCTCTTGGTGCATATACCCTTGCGTCATATGCTCTTCATAAATAAAGGCATGAGCTGATTCTATGCGCCCCATACCACCAAACACAATAACAGCCGCACAGCAACCTAATGCCATGGATTTAATACTCGTTTTCATTTTGTATACTCCCGATCAATATTGTTTTTATAAATTCCGAATAGCACCAGCGCGGCCATAAGCCGACGCTAACCTTTAAAAACCAATCCGATATTTAATCACTATTAGGAATTGAACCTACACACACCATTACAGTATATGGGATGAACGGTAAAAAAGGTCTTACATTTAGATCGCATTTTATCTTTCAGCCCTTATTTTACAAGACCTCACAGCAAGCATTTGACAGAAAACATGTTTTTCTTTACTAGTAGATCTCTTAATAAAAAATATAAAAAATTTCATATGGGAGCACAAACATGAGCGCGTATAATTTCTTAAACGCTAACTTCACGGAGCAGCTATCAACACAATCTGATGAGCCGCTCGTCATACCTGTTTTTGGTAACAAGACCTTCGCCAAACAGGCCAAAACATTAGACCGTGATCTAGCTGGCTTACTTACGCGCAATGCCACACTTTCATCAAAATTCAGCGCCGCGCCCGGACAAACTCTCGCCATCGCGACGCCAGAAGGCAGCGCGCATGATAAAATCATCCTGCTTGGCATGGGCGATGCAAAAAACATTAATGCAGCATCCATAGATAGTGCAGCGCACGGCCTTAGCGCAGCCCTAAGTGATTTAGGCGCAACAAACGCAACCATCCTTGGTGAAACAATATCAGGCCTGCCGGTAAAAGCTGAAGAGCTTTATGCTTCTATCGCTGCCGCAACCCATGAACAGGCCTACACATTTAATAAATATAAAACACAAAAGATTCAAAAATTGGATGACACCATCCCAACATTAAATTTTGTCGTCAAAAAACCTACTGCCGCTGAGCAGCATTACAATGCACTAACCATCATATCCGAAGGAAAAATGTTGGCGCAGGACTTAGGCAATGAACCACCAAACGTCCTCTACCCTGAAAGCTACGCCCTACGTGTTAAAGATTTATTAGAGCCACTTGGCGTCGAAGTTGACATTATCGATGTTCACGGCATGAACCATTTAGGCATGCATGCGGCCTTAGCCGTGGGTGAAAGCGCAGGCGCAAAACCATGCATGGTGGTCATGAAATATGATGGCCGCAGCGATAAAGACAAGAAAAACGGTAAGAATAGCGCGCCGCTTAGTTTTGTCGGCAAAGGCATCACCATGGATACAGGCGGCTATAACATTAAAACCCGCGCCATGGGTAAAATGAAGCTTGATATGTGCGGCTCAGCGTCTGTTGTCGGCGCGATGTATACACTTGCCAAGCAAAAATCGAATGCTAATCTCGTATCTATTGTCGGTCTTGCTGAAAACCGCATTAGTGAATCCGCTTATTTACCAAGTGCGATAATAGACTCTATGGCGGGTTTCACCATTGAAGTCGGCAATACAGATGCCGAAGGCCGCCTTGTTTTGGCTGATGCCATTACCTATATGAAACGCACCTATAAGCCACATACAATAATTGACCTCGCCACACTAACAGGCGCGTGTATTCAGGCACATGGCCACGATAAAGCAGGCTTCTTCACCAATACTAAATCACTGGTCAAAGCATTCCAAAAAGCCGCCGATAACACAGGCGAAGCCATTGCCCATGACCCGATTGAAGAAAAACACATTCGCGCCATGGACGGTGAATTGGCAGACCTTACCAATTCTTGTAACAGCCCTGACCAAGACATCTTACGTGCAGGTCACATCACAGCGGCCGCCTTCCTTAAACATTTTGCGGAACAGGGTAGCAAAACAAAATGGGCACATATCGACATTGCTGGCACAGCCATACCACCTAGCGGTATGGCAAGCGGCTGGGGCGTTAAGCTGCTAACGGATTTTGCCAATACACAGGCGGCACCGGCCCCCGCGCCTAAAAAAGCAAAAACCCCAGCGCCAAAACCATAAAATAACAAAGCCCGCTAAACTAAGCGGGCTTTTCTTTTTGATGTTCAGTGAGGACGATCAATGACCGTCTTTCTTATCATCAACCACCTCATATTCAACATCAATCGTTTCGTCATAAGGCTCACGCATCGACGGGCCACCATTGCGCATTTTATGGCGCATCATTAAATAAACACTGCCTAGTGCCCCAACACCTAATATAATAAACACCACAGGCCATAAAAAGACCATCAACGCCACATACCAAGGCCAGCCCCATGTATTAATCGCCGCAAAGAAGGCAAAGACTGCAGCCAATGGCGGCAAAGCGAGCGTTAATATACACGCCGCTAACACAGCCATAAATCCGCCACCCCAATGCGCAGAAATCGCCAATATCGACATGACATTAATCGCCCAGCCAATATAGCGTAATATATCTTGATGTTCACGAATGCGAGTCTGCCCGCTGCGTATGGTGGTTATTTTTAACATGGACGTAAGCCTAATCTATTCACGCTTAAATAACAATGCCCAAAAATAAAGGCCAGATCACTTGATCAGGCCTTATTTATAAGTGAATAGAAGATAGCTTATTTATTATAAGCTAAGTCAGCATATGGTTGTTCCTCAACAACTACAACTGCGCATTTTGCGTCTTCTTCGTCTTCTGCTGGGTTACTTGTACTGCCATTTGCAACAAATTGGCGTTGCAATTCAATTTGTTCTTCAGCCCATAGTTCCATATCTAAACTCATAACGCACCCTTCTTGTTTATGAAAATATAAGGTCATTTTTATACCTTTTTCGCCATACTGTCAAATTTTTATACGGTTTTTATTTATTGTTATAGGTCAGCTGCGTATAATAGCTAAACATTACAAATCAAAATATAGATCATCACATATGCTTAAAATTATTACTGAATTCCTTGGCCTTAGCGATAAAGACGAAGACACAACACCACAAAAGGAAAGCCCCCTGCATATGGCAGCCTGCGCTTTGCTTGTCTATGTATCCATGAGCCATGAAGGCTTTGACCCGCGTGAGCGCGCCGCCATTGTACAGGGATTACAACAGCATTTCCCCCTGTCAAAAGAACGCGCCGAACATGTGTTAAAACGCGCCATCACATTTGAAAAAAATGCCATTGACCTTCACAGCTTCACCCGCGTCATCAACATGCATTTGGAACAAGAAGGCCGCCAAGACATCGTCAAATTCCTCTGGCAGGTTGCCTATGCCGATAACGAGCTTGATAACTTAGAAGAAGACGCCATCAAGAAAATCGCTGACCTCCTCGGCGTCCATACTCGCGACCGCGTCCGTTTAAAGCAAGAGGTTCAAGCCGAATTGGGGCTAAAAGAAGACGAGTAGAAACGTATAAAATTTGCCCAAAACCAAAAGTTATGCAATAATATATATTGTTATATAACTTTTGGGGTGGTTAATTGATCTATAATCTAAAACCAATATCACTACATCATATCGCGGGTCTGTTTTGCCTATGCCTTATGCTGGGTTTGATGATGCTTAACCCCGCAAACACAGCATCCGCCTATAACAGCAGAAATTTACCACATCCCGAAAGCTTGCTCACAGATGATGCATATATACTCGGTAAATCCGCCTTCAGCAAACTCCTGCACAATGCACAAAGATATCAAAACAAAACCGGCATCCAGTTAACCACAATTATCCTAAATGACCTTGATGGCTGGAAAATAAATGACTATATCCAATGGCTGAACACGCATTGGCAAGGCGAACAAAAGGGCATGGACAATATAGCTTTGCTCTTCATTTCTGTTAAAGAAAAACAGGCCAAAATAGTTAGCGGCGCAAATTTAGAGACGCTGCTGACTCCTAAAGTCAACCAAGATATTATTACCACTAAAATGCTGCCACAGTTTAGAAAAGGTTACATGGAAAATGGCATTAAAGACGGCCACGCAGCAATAATATCCGCGCTAAACGGCGAATATAAGATCCACAAGAATAAAGCATATGGCGATCATTATTCATGGTTTTTTATAATCCGTGCCGTCACCTTAATTTTAGTAATGATCATAATGGTCTACGAGCTTGATAAACAATTAAGTCATAAACGCTGAAAAGGCATCCTCAGAAAAACCAAGTAAGCTTTCGCCATCCTTCACACATAATGGACGTTTAACCAATGACGGGTTTTCTTGTGCTAAGGTCAAGGCTTTTGCATCATCAACATCAGCCTTTTGTTCATCGCTAAGTTTACGCCAACTTGTGCCGCGGCGGTTTATTGCAACGTCCCAGCCATGCTGCTGAACCGCCAATGCAAAGGCATCCTCATTCAGCCCGTCTTTTTTATAATCATGAAATTCATAAGCGATATTATGCGCATCGAGCCAGTTAAACGCTTTTTTCATGGTATCGCAGTTTTTAATACCGCAAATCAATATTGTCATTTTTGCTCCAAATTTGCTATGTGTAGACATCTAAACAAACTATAACCAATCATCTATATAACGATCAAGCTATGGCGCGGAAAAATTCATCACAAGGCAGCAATAATAATAGCCAAGGGCAACAGCAGCATTACATGACGCCTAAAGGCTATGCGACGCTTGAAAAAGAGCTACACTGGCTGTTGCATGATGAGCGACCGAAAATTGTTGAGATTGTTTCTTGGGCAGCAGGTAATGGTGACCGTTCCGAAAACGGGGATTATATTTATAACAAAAAGCGTCTGCGTGAAATTGACCGCCGCGTACGTTACCTTACAAAAAAACTTGAGAACACCACGATCGTCGACCCACGCAGCCAACAGAACTTAGAGCGCGTCTATTTCGGCGCAAAAGTCACCTATATTCGTGAAGATGAACGCGAAGTAACTGTGCATCTGGTTGATGTTGACGAAGCAGATTTTCGCGAAGGGCGCATAAATTGGCGCTCCCCTGTTGGCATCGCCTTAATGAAAGCGGAAGAAGGCGATGTTGTAAAAGTCCGCGTTGATGGCGGCATAGAAGAAATAGAAATTATAGAAATCTCATATCCACTTGAAGGATAAGCAAACCAGCACAGCTATCCATGCTACACATCACTTCGTGAGTTCACAGGCACTTTCAATATAAATGCAGATCCTTTTTTCAGTGGCTCGAAAGAAATTTCTCCGCCTAAAATATCTGCGCTTTTCTTCATCATATACAAGCCAAGGCCCGAACCAAAAGACACTTTCGGGTGGAAACGTTTGAACATAGTAAACAGCTGATTTTGGTTTTCTTCAGGCACACCAAGGCCGTTATCTTCAACACGGAGAACGAGCTTTTTACGTGAAAAATAAGCCTTGATACGAACTTCTGGCTTTGGTTCATTCGGGTCTGTATATTTCACGGCATTTGATAATAAGTTTTCAACGATCAAGACAAATCTGTTCTTACATAGCCGCACAGTTTTATTGACATCGACTTCGCGCATAAAATTAATACGCTCATAGCCATCAATATGGCTAATTTTATCCAGCGCATTGGTAATGACTAAATTAATATTTACATCTTCTATCTCTTCATTGCCGCTTTTTGCCTGCGTCAATTGCAATATGTCCTGCACCAACGCTTCCAATTTATGAATAGATGTTTGCGCATGCTGCATACATTGGCGCACGGTATCTATTTGGCCTTTATCTAACGCTTTATCCGCCATTGAGAGTAATTTTGCAGAAGAAACAAGTGGCGCACGCAAGTCATGTGATGTTCTATATGCGAACTCTTCTAACTCCACATTCGTTTCCGTTAGCTGGGATATAAGCTCCTCACGTTCGGTCACATCACGGGATATACCCAATAAGAAAGCATCGCCTTTGGCATCTTCAAAACGAATCTTTTGTGTAAACAGCGTTCGTTTCTTGCCATCCGGAAAAATAATCGTTTCAACAGTCTCCGTATGGCCGTCGGCAAACGCTTTACGATCTTGTTCAGTAAACGCATCGTAATCATCCTTCGAATAACCTTCTTTACCTGAACGTCCAACAACATGATCGCGTTGATAATCGGGATAAGCTGATAAAAAAGCTTGGTTTGCTTCAACAATTTCCAGATGCTCATTTTTTACAAACATTAAATCAGGATTATGATACATAATAAGCTCTTGGAATTGCCGCGCATTGTTTAACTCTTCGGTCTTCTTATCAACCAGAATTTGAACAATTTCCGTGCGTGCCGTCAGCAAAATCATAAACAAACTAATCAAGCCAGTAAATAACAACCCAGAAATCATCACGGCCCATATAATCCACCCCTTTTGCATGGCATAATCAATACGGCTAACCATATCAAGGCGCCATACCTGCCCTGCAACATAAAAAATTTCAGACTCTATATATTGCCCCTCATCCAAAACGATATCTTGCGCTGGCTCGCGGTTGTTCACCGTGCGTGAATCATATAAAAGACGGTCACCACCGCCCTCGCTATCAACCTCATAAAGCACAATATCCATTGAATAAATATTGGCGCGTCTTTTTATATGTTCCATAAAATGCGGAAAAACAAAAATACCATTAATGAAGCCGATCAAACGTTCACGACGCTCATCTATAGTTGTGTTATCTAAATTACGGCGGTAATTATCCCGATAAACTGGATAATACATAATAAAACCGTATTGAGATTCCGCCTGTACAATCGGGAACATCTTTGTAGCCACAACATTGCCACTATCACGCGCAGCGTCCAAAAGCTTCCGTCTTCCGTAGCCCATAAGCGGATCGACACCATATACATCAAAACCATGTGCTCTTTCATTACGGGCATAAGGTGCTGTATAAGCGATGGGGAAATATATATCCGCATCTTCTGCACGTAGCATCACACCTTTTTCAAAACGGTGTTTTATTGCAAAATCTTTATAACCCTGCGCACGCAGCGCGAACTCAAACTCTTCACGTTCTTCAAGGAGAACTTTTGGTATCCATGATAAGCCATAAAGGCCATTATCACCATTTACAAGCCCTTCATTGAACGCACGGAAGTCTTTGGCTGATATCATATCTTGTGTAGAAAAATAACGCTCATTGATTTCCAGTGCTTTTTCAACAACATTTAACTGATTTTTTAAGGATTCAGAAATTTCATATGTATGACGAATAAACTCCCCTTGTCTTTCGTTATATTCATATTCTTTCATGACATGAAATAAGTAAGTCACAACACCCAACAAAAACAACATCACCGTTGCAACAATAACTTTACGCCCGAGGCCCACATCTCTTTGATAGTTTTTTGACGACTTACTACAAATCAGTATCATAATCGGCGTAAATAAGATAACGCCCAACACATCACCAACCCACCACGCAAAGCTATGCTTCAAATACAAAGCATAATCATGAATAATGAAATTTGTGAACGCCGCATTGGCAAATAATGCATTAAAAAGACACGCGACCCCGCCGCCCAGAAGCACAATTAAAAATGGATCTTTGACATTACGTAGCGTCGTCGGCAAACTAACAAAACGCTGAATAAGATAGTAACCCAAAAGCGCCTGTAAAGCCGCACCAAGCGCAGAGGGAAAAACAGATAAAAACCCATTCAAATCTTGTGTGCCAAAATGGGTATAATTCGTAACATACGCCCCGACAAATACAGCCGGTGCATAACGCCAGCCTTTGCATATTAGCGCCGCAAGCGCCATGCCTGCCGGCGGCCACAAAACAGAAGAATTTGACCCATCCAATGTAAATTGAAGGCCGAGCAATCCTGCCAGATAATAGACCGCAACAATCACACTAAAAATGAAGATATATCTCAAAACAAACCCTAAGAATCTAAAAATACATGGGATGGATTCTACAAATCCTTTACAGCTTCAGTATAGCTCAAAAACGATTAAATGCATATAACCAAACTGGCGTGACTTATAAACGCGTATGGAAAGCTGCGCGGCCTATTTCTTCTTTTTGCGAATATTGCGCTCAATAGCTTCGATCATCAGGCTCGCAATATCTTTGCCTGTAACATCTTCAATACCCTCTAGCCCAGGGGAAGAATTGATCTCAAGCACTTTAGGGCCATCTTTAGAACGAATAATATCAACGCCCGCGACCACCAGCCCCATTGCTTTTGCCGCGTTCACCGCAATTTTTCGCTCTTCCGCCGTAATCCGCACCGAATCTGCTGTACCGCCCAAATGTAAGTTCGCACGAAACTCACCCGGCGCCGCGCGACGCTGCATGGTGCCTACAACTTTGCCATCAATCACAAAACAACGAATATCTTGTCCTTGCGCTTCTTTAATGAACTCTTGTACCAAAATATTGGCTTTTAGGCTCTTAAACGCATTAATCACACTTTCCGCTGCTTTGTTCGTTTCCGCCAAAACAACACCGCGCCCCTGTGCGCCTTCCAAAAGCTTAACCACCAATGGCGCGCCATGCACCATGCTGATAATCTCGCGCGTTTCTACTGGAGAATGTGCAAAGGCCGTTGTCGGCATCGGTATGCGTTTATTAGCAAGCTCCTGCAAAGAACGCAGCTTATCACGTGATTTGTTAATCGCCACAGAACCGTTCAAACAATAAACACCAAGGGTCGAAAAATGACGCGTAATTGCGCAGCCATAAAACGTCATGGCGGGCTTAATACGTGGAATAACAGCGTCAATATCACTTAACGATTCACCGCCGCGATATTGAATTTGTGGTTCTTTCGATGAAATATTCATGTAACACTGCGAAATATTGACGAATCGCATTTCATGTCCACGCTCTTCCCCTGCCTCAATCAAGCGTTTATTGGAATACAGGTCAGGGTTACTCGCCAACACAGCAATTTTTAGCCCGTTCTTTTTAGGCGCCGCAACATGATAATATTGTTTGGCTTGTTCATTCCCTATATCACCTAACGAGAATGATGCATCAGGGTCAATCAAAGTCCGCCCTGCCATGGCTTCGCGGCCAAGAAGCATACGATAGCCCATTGAATCGCGGTTCGTTAGCGTAATTTCAATATCCCAGCTTTGCTCGCCCAATTGAATAGGCGTACGAATGACGTAGCGTTTCTCTTTATCACCGCTAGAGCTTTTGACTGAACGGCGGTCAACCACACGCCCACGGCAGCTTTGGATAATCTTACGATTATCTTGCACAGGGTGAATATCAAAATGAACATAACGTTTACCATTTTCTTCAAATTCATGCAGGTTAAAGGCGTGAAGCGATGACGTCTTTGCACCGGAATCGACCCGCGCCTTAACCGCTGGTAAACCCAGCTCAGGCAACGCACACCATTCTTCTTTACCTAAAATCACCTTTTCATCCATTGCGATATTGTTCCTATAGCTACAAAGTTAAAAATCCATCTAAAAGTAAATTCAGAATTACACAAGCGCAAAATGCATTACGCATATTTTTGCCAGTCGCTTTTATTTAATCCAAATAATTTATGATCCTGCCGCGCGCCATTAATTTGTATATATTCTTTGGCAAAGCCTTCTTCAACAAAGCCTGCGCGCAACAACACGCGCTGTGAAGGTATATTATGGGTTAGTGTTGCCGCATTGACCCGTTCAAGCTTCAAAAATGAAAAACAAAAAGACAGCGTTAAATCCATCACGTCTTTCATATAGCCTTGATTTTGATGGGCATGATCAATCCAATAACCAAGCGAAGCAAATTGCGCCGCGCCGCGTGAAACATTGTTCACGTTCATCCCACCAATTAAAACATGATCAGCCGTAAAAATCAAAAGCGAGTAATTACGGTCAGCCATCCATTCTTTTTGTTGATAACGCAGTCGCCGTCGGAAGAACGAGTCCAAAAGCGCATTTTCGGGCCATGATGGTTCAAATGGCTGTAAGTGCGCCTTGTTACGCCGCCTTAGGTTACGCCATATTTCATTATCGCTATCCATAGGCGGGCGCAGAATGACCCGCGCCGTTTCAAGCCGAGGGCACTCAGGCGGCCAAGCGCGCTGCAAAGTCATCATAACGCTCTAAATGATCGAGTGGGCCATGACCAGACAACGTAACTTTTGATGCAAATATACGGCGCGCAATGCGCAATACATCTTCAATTTGCACAGCATCAAGCATTTGAATGCGCTCTTCAATATCAAGCACCTTGTCATGCTTTAGCAAGAAGCCTGCCTGCGAATTGTTACGGCGCAAGACTGATTCTTCGCCTTTCAGCATGCCGGCGCGCATACGCGCCTTGGCGCGCTTCAGCTCTTCTTCGCTTATATCGGTGCGTATGTTATTGAGCTCCTCACACAATACAGGCAGCAATTCTGGTAAGGATTTCGGGTCTGTCCCTGCATAGATGCCAAAATGCCCGTCATCATTAAACGTCATGTTATAGCTGTAAATCGAATATACCAAACCGCGCTTCTCACGAATTTCTTGGAATAAGCGGGATGACATGCCCCCGCCCATGATTTGAGACAACACTTTTGCCGCAAAGTTATCATCATCATAATGCGATACGCCTTGGAAACCGACAATCACATGTGCCTGTTCACCGTCTTTTGGCAAACGGCATTCACCGCCTGTATAATTTGCTGCTGTGTATGATGCTTCACGCGCTGCAGGTAAATGGGTAAACAGTTTTTCCACCTGCGCCACAACATCATCATGTTTCGCATTACCCGCAACCGAAATCACCATATTATTTGGCGTATAAAGGCGCTCCACATAACCCGTCAGCGATTCACGGCTCATGCCCTTAATAATTTCAGGCGTTCCCAAAATAGGCGCGCCTAAGGTTTGATTAGCGTAAGCTGTTTCTTGGTGAATATCAAAAATATGCTCATCTGGCGTATCAGCATACATGCCGATTTCCTGCAAAATTACGCCACGTTCGCGCTCTATTTCCTCAGGCGGCATAGTCGATAGCTGAATTTGTTCAGACAAGACATTCAGCGCAGCGCCTAAATCTTCCTTCATTAAATGGATATAATAGCCTGTCGTTTCACGACCCGTAAATGCGTTTGTACTGCCGCCCAAATTCTCAACAGCTTCAGCCAATTGTGTCGCGCTGAAAGACTTTGTTCCTTTAAACAACATATGTTCAACCATATGCGCTACGCCGTTTTCCGCCATATCTTCATGGCGCGTACCAACCCCGCAATATACGCCCGTCGCGACCGTATGCACATGCGGAATTTCATCCGTAATAATTCGCAGGCCATTATCTAATGTTGTTAAATGTCGGCTTTCTACACTCATATCTACTCTCTTTATTAAGACGTTTTTTGTTTAATATAATCTTGTAAGCTTACTAAATTATTATCAAGCTTATCCATATGTTCATCACGCCCCATTAAATCTGCCAAGAAATTTGGTAGCGCAGGGTGCACGCCAGTTGCCTTTTCAACAGCATCAGGGAATTTCGCCGGATGCGCACAGGCAAGGGAGACAATCGGAACATCATTTGCACCATTTTTATCCCGCTGCCCATAGGCAACTTTCAGACCAATCGCACTATGCGGATCCATAAGTAAATCAGCCTCACGGTGAATACGGGCAATGGTTTCTAGCGTTTCTGCATCGCTTGCACGCCCCGCATCGAACAGAGTCAAAGCTTGATCCAACTGATCCTTCGTGACTTCAAAATGACCCTTATCTGCAAAATCAGCCATCGCTTTGTTTAGTACACCACTATCGCGGCCAAATAATTCAAACAGATAGCGTTCAAAATTGCTCGAAATTTGAATATCCATAGACGGCGCTAAGGTCGGCGTCACTTCGCCTTTTTCCATTGCGCCGTTTTCAAAGAAGCGCGTCAGGATGTCATTGCTATTGGTTGCAACAATCAATTTTTCAATTGGCAGCCCCATTTTCATGGCAACATAGGCCGCAAAAATATTACCAAAATTCCCCGTCGGCACAACGAAGCTTAATGGACGTTCACAGCCACCAAGCGCCGCAGAAGCGACAAAATAATAAACCGTCTGCGCAATGATGCGCGCCCAGTTAATTGAGTTCACAGCTGATAAGTTTTGCGCCGCGCGGAAATCATGGTCATTAAACGCCGCCTTAACCAAGTTTTGACAATCATCAAACGTCCCATTAAGCGCGATGGGGTGAACATTTGGCGCATTAAGCGTCGTCATCTGGCGGCGCTGCACATCCGACACGCGCCCATCAGGGAAGAGAATAAATATATCAACATTCTTACAGGCAAGGCAGCCCTCTATCGCCGCTGACCCTGTATCCCCTGACGTTGCGCCGAGAATCGTGACGCGCTCACCCTTATCTTCTAACGCTGCATCAAATAAATGCCCCAAAAGCTGCAAAGCGACGTCCTTAAACGCCATAGTCGGGCCGTGATAGAGCTCTAGCGACCATAAATTTTGGTCAAGCTGGCGCAGCGGCGTAATCGCCTTGTGATGAAAGCGCGTGTCTGCCGCCCCATAGGTTTTATCCAAAATCGCCTTGAGGCGCGGCGCATCAAAATGATCATCCACATAGGGCGAAATGACATCAAAGGCGATTTCAGCATAGCTTTTTCCTGCCATGGACGCCAATTGATCTTTGGTGAAAACAGGCCATTCATCAGGCAGAAACAACCCGCCATCTTTCGCCAAGCCTGAAAGCAGAATTTCAGAGAACGTCTTACCAGAATCGCCACCGCGCGTTGAACTATAAGTCATCATCGCTTAATTGCTCCATTATATCTTTCATTATTCATCTATATCAGGGTTTTGATACACATAGCGTTCTTTAAGGTGACGCAGAAGGAAGTCAGGTGACGCATCTTGACCCGTTACATCGCGCATTAATTCATGGCTGTCCATCAAACGGCCACGTGAATGCACATGTTTATTAAGCCATTTTGTAATCGGTAAGAACTCACCCTTACGGATCAAATCATAGAAATTCGGCAAATCCTGACGCATCGTTTGATAGAACTGCGCCGCCAGCATATGCCCCAATGTGTATGACGGGAAATAGCCAAACTTCGCCACAAACCAATGCACATCCTGAAGCACGCCTTCGGCGTTATCCTGCGGCATCACGCCAAGCAAGTTATGCAGCTCTTCTGTCCATAAAGCAGGCAAATCATCGACATCAAGGCGCCCTTCAATCATATCGCGCTCCAAACGGTAACGCAGCAAAATATGGTAAAAATACGTCACTTCATCAGCGCGTTTACGGTCCACTGTTTTACGCACCTGCGTTTTAATCGCCCATAGGTTTTCAGGGTGCAGGGTCGGGTCACGCATCGCCCTGAAAAGCCCCTCAAGGCGCGGAGACAAAAATTCATAAAATTCTTCTGTGCGCCCAATGAGCATTTCCACCAAAAGCGCTTGCGATTCCTGCATCGCCGCGCCTAAATCCGCCGCCACAGGTTGATAACGCCATGATTTACGTGGCAGACCCTGAATATACAGACCATGCCCCGCCTCATGTAGCGCAGATTTTAAGGAATCGAGGAAGTTCTTGGTATCAACATTCTTAATCACAAGGCGTGTATCATCAGGCGTGCCGCCTTCAACAGGGTTATGCCCCGTCTGATACAACCCGCCCCGTTCAAAGTCAAAACCGAATAGGCCAAGCATTTCTTCGTTTAGCCACATTTGGTTTTTCACTGGAAAAAAATCAGCCAGTTGGATTGGTTCAGGACGGCTCTCCTGACGTTCCATGATCCGCGGTAACATTGTGGTAATTTCTTTTTCAAGCAGCTTAAACCATTTATCGATTTGCGAATGGCTATAGCCTGGGCAGTAGTCTTGCAGCAATGCGTCATAAAGATCCTCACCGCCGCGCGCCTTTAACTTTTTCTCAGCGATGCGGCGTTCAACATCAACAACGCGGCGCAAATGATCGCGCCCCATATCCCAATCATTATTTTCAAGCGCCAAGCGGTGACAGCGGCGGCCTTCATTCGCGACTTTGGCGTTATATTCCATCAAGTCATCATCAATAAGGCTGTGTTCTTCGTAAACCGCATTCATCGCCCGCAGGTTAGAACGGTCCCAATCATCCCAATCCGCACCATGATTATCTTCATGCGTAATTGCTTCATCAAGCAAACGACGTACTTCTGGCGTGATAATATCTTGGTGAACACGTTTAAACAAATAGGCGATCTGGTTAAGGCGTGAGCGATACGCCCCATCAGGCATAGCCGTTAAGAAATCACGCCCCAATATTTCCCCAATCGCTTCTAAACGGCCGACATCGCGGAAACGTTGCTTAAGCCGCGTATAAGCATCACATGGGTGAAGCTGTTCCTGCTTAGTTGATTCTGATGAAAGTAACATGCGTGGTGTGGTGTCCGTATCAAAGAAATGCCGCCTTTATCTATTATAGGCAGGAACGGCAGAAAGTCTATATATGAATATGGAAGTTTTAGCTATTATGATGAAACCACGCATAAAGCAGCGGTATCCAAATAAAGCATGTCGTTAGCGTACCTTTAACAGCCTGATAGGCGATCCACGCCCAGAACAGGTTTTTTGAAGGTTTCTTAAAATTTTTAAGTTTCGCTAACATGCTGTTTTTGTATCAGAGCCCAATGAACAAAATCAATAAAAATATGGTTTAAGCCTTATTCCGTTTTAAAACTGCTATAAAGCGCGCTAACTTTCTCTTTAATTGTCGCCCAATGTTGTAACTCCGTTTTAGGATAAAAAATAATCATGTAAAAATTATCGACATAGAGATAATGCGAACATGTGCTTTTATCCCCTTCGTTACATACGATAAATGATGCATCTTCTGCGCTATCAACCCAAACGTCAGATAAATGCGCCCTGTTTTCAGCGCTTTGCGTATAGTGAATTAACCCAAATTCGTCGCCAACTTTCTTATCCGCCCTGTTTTGTTTTAAATGTTTCTCTACTGCGGTCTCTTTTTCTTTACCCGCGGGGACTTTACTTAATGAAAAATCAATAATTTTGCCTTCCGCCATCAAACCCTCTAACTCGGTGCGTTCAATATCAAGCACTTTAAAATCAGGATAAGCCACATAAACCCAGACGCCCTCTGTAGAATAACTATAAACAGGGTCAAGATATGTGAGCGGCACAACCAATGTCACATCCCCATTGGTGAGCGTGTACGTTTCAGGCTCACTATCCCCTTCTGCACGTGCACTCGCCATGGACAGCACACCAAACACTGCAAACCCCAGTAAAAATAAAGAAATAATCCTAAACATATAAAAACCTTATCCTGTAAAAATACATATGTATTCTAAGGGCTTTAGACAAAATTAGAAAGCCTATATTAGATTATACAAAACAAACCGCTGAAATTATCTTAACAAGATACAATTACGGGCATCCTAATCTCTTAAGATGCCCGTAATAAAAATACATATATGCTTAAGGCCTGACCTTATGCGGCGCGACGCTTTGGTTTACCTTGACCAAACGGCTTTGACCCGCCTTTTTTAAAGCCATTATTCGGACGGCCACCATCACGGTTACCTCCATGAGGCTTTTTGCCTTTTGCAGAGAATGGCTTTTTACCGCCATCTTTGAATGCTGGACGGCCTTTATCAAAACCGCCAGATTTCTTGCCCATTGGGCGCTTCGCTTTAAATTCACCAGAGCTTTGTTCGCCTGATTTATCGGAACGATCTGCCCATTCGCCGCGTGGCTTAGACTTAAACCCATCTTTTGGCTTATGAGATTTAAATTCGCCGCGCTTTTCTGGACGGTCTGACCAATCACCACGTGATTTTTGTTTAAAACCACCTTTTGATTTTTGACCTTTAAACGAGTCTCTATATTGACCGTCTTTTGCACCACGATCCATACGCTCACCGCGCGCTGGACGGTCTGATGACCACTCATCACGCTGTTTTGGCTGATAACTATCGCCGCCTTTATCAAATGACTTTTTCTTGCCCGCAAATTTCTTACCGCCAAAATCTTTCTTACCAGATTTATTACGGTCAAAATCACGACCTTTACCATTACGGCGCTTTTGGTCTTCATGGGCGCGGCGTGATGTTTTACCGTGATGCGGCTTACCCTTACCTTTGCCTTTACCGCCAGCATTATCATTTTCTGGGTCAATCAAACGCAAGATTGCATGCCAGCGGCGGCTATCGCGTGGGCTCACTAAGCATAAGGCTTGCCCCATCGCACCTGCGCGCGCTGTACGGCCAATACGGTGAATGTAATCTTCTGGCATCATTGGGAGGTCATAGTTAATAACGTGTTCAATATGCGGCACATCAAGACCACGCGCCACAACATCTGTCGCAACCAAAATACGGAATTTATCGGCGCGCAGTTTTTTGACAATTTTCTCACGGCGGAATTGACGCAAATCGCCATGAATGGCTTCCGCGCTCAAACCTTCTTCTTTCAACTTTTTCGCCAAGTTTTCACTTTCACGCTTTGTGTTCACAAAAACAATGATACTGCCCGGGCGTGTGTTTAATTCATGCACCAATGTTTTGTATTTTTTGTCCTGCTGCACATGCATAACGTCTTGTTGAACATTCTGCGCCACTGTGTTTGTTGCGCCGATTTCAATACGCTCAGGGTTCGTCAGATATCTATCAGCCATACGCATAATGTTGTGTGGCAAAGTAGCTGAGAACATCATTGTTTGGCGCGTGCCGTCTTTTGGCATAAATTCAGCGATTTCATCTAGCTGAATGCTGAAACCCATATCAAGCATACGGTCCGTTTCATCAAGCACCAAAAAGCGTGTTTCATCAAGTTTCAAGCTGCCGCGGCGCAAATGGTCATGTACGCGCCCTGGTGTACCAATAATCAAGCGTGGCTGACGGCGCAATTGGTCAAACTGACGACGCATATCTTCCCCGCCAATCAAAAGCGCATAATTAATACCGCTTTTGGCAGGGATCATTTCACGCATAGCGTCCATAATCTGCTTACTTAATTCACGTGTTGGTGACAATACCAAAGCCGTGCCTTCATTTTGTTCAAGCAGCATGTTAATCAATGGAATAGCAAACGCACCTGTTTTACCTGTACCGGTCTGGGCAGAGCCAAGAATATCACGGCCATCTAGCGCCAATGGAATGGCTTGTTTCTGAATAGGTGTTGGCGTCGTGAAGTTCATACGCAATAGGGAGTCAACCAATGCTGGCGCAAGGCCAAAATTGTTAAATTCGGTCATTATATTTGATCTTTCAAAAGTTCGTTTCATTAAAACAATGCATCATGCATATGTTTTGCGTTCGGTAGAATGCGCACCAAAATCGAACTTTCTCCAAGGGGGGCTGCCGCATCTTTTCGGCTTGGTTATTCCTTAACGCCATATATAGTATTTATAATGGCTAAAGCTCGCTTATATCAGTTTTTCATCATACTAACTGCGGGCGCACAATCGCACTAAATTATGTTAAAGTCAAGATAATTATGTTTCACTATTCTTTTTTAAGTCATTTTCCGTTAAGATCATCTTCACAAATGGGGGCGATATTTTTCCCGTAAGGACAGCATGATCAAAACGTCTAGCACAGCACATCGACAGAATAAAAAGCACAAAAAGCTTATATCTATGCAGCGGCACTGGTTTAACGGACTGGTGACGAACCACCCGAAATTCTGGACGCGGCTTGGCAATTTTGAAAGCAAAGTTCTGGAATTCGACCTAGAGCCCCTGAAAATCAACAGCCCTATTTATGTTTCAGGGCTTGCGCGCTCTGGCTCAACCATATTGCTTGAATTCCTCGCCGATCATAAAGACTTTGTTTCGCATAAATATAGTGATTTCCCGTTCATCTATACGCCATATCTATGGCGCGTCATGCAAAAGCTGCTCTTTATGAAAGCTGGCCGCCCTGAAGAACGCTTCCATGGTGATGGCTTGCTCGTCAATGCCGACAGCCCCGAAGCAATGGAAGAAGTCCTTTGGATGCATTTCTTCCCGTTCTTACATGATACCGAACAATGTCAGGTCTTAAATGCAGAAGCCACCCAGCCTGCATTTGAAAAATTCTATACCGACCATGTTAAAAAGCTGCTTTTGCAAAGCAAACGCCCGCGTTATCTGGCGAAAGACAATTACAACATTGCCCGCATTGATTATTTAAGCAAGATTTGCCCCAGCGCGAAATTCTTTATTCCCGTGCGTAACCCCATCACCCATGTCGAATCGCTTTATCGCCAACATAAACATTTCAGCACTATGACCGGCAACGACAAGCGTGCCCAAAAGCATTTACAGCGCGTCGGTCATTTTGAATTTGGCCATGATGTGCGCCCAATTCACCTTTATGATGACCCAACCTATAAATCAATCAGCGACTTATTTAAACAAGGCCATATCCTGCGCGGCTATGCCCGCTATTGGAGCTATATTTATAACTTCATATATGACCGCTATATCAATGCGGATAATGTATTTATCTATCGCTTTGAAGATTTCTGCGAAGAAAGCGAAGAAATGTTAAAAATGATCGCCGATTTCGCCGAAATATCCACCCCCGCCCGCACCCGCAAAATGTGGGCCGACTACATCAAAGCACCCGCCTATTACCAAACAACATTAAACGCCGAAGAACGCGACGTCATAGAAGAAGAAACCGAAACCAGCGCGAAGTTGTGGGGGTATTGATAAAAAGATGAAAAAAGAAAGCTTATTTACCTGTTTTGTAATCACAGCAATCATATACCTCTTCTTCATGTGGGGGGCGCTATCTGTACAATTAAGAATCTTCCCCTATAGCTTACTTGAAAGGTCATTAATTGGGATTAGCGCTATCTTTTACAACAAAACAGAGCGCGAATCTTTCTTCTTGGCCGATGGCTATAACACGCCACTATTCAAGGAATATATTGGCAAAATAGGCCTCACAATAGAAGATAAAAACAATACAGATCGATATGTACTTTACTCCAACTCGATAGACCACATTATTCGCTTAATCAATAATGATGGGCAGCTTATTCATGAATGGAACGTCCACCCAACTGAAAAACTACAAAAGCCAGACTATATATTTGAAAACATCAGCACATCATCTATAGAACCGCGTGATGTGTATTTGTATCCTAATGGAGACATATTGGTTGTTTATGAAGCGATTAACCAATTTCACAATAATTACGGCATCGCCAAGTTTAACAAAAATAGCGATCTCATCTGGTTTAAACCAGGCCGCAATCACCACTATATAGATGTATCCCCTGAAGGCGATATATATACATTGTCTTTAGATGTCATTAGTAAGTCTTTTTCTTACCCGCATCTGGAACATATACACCCGCCATCTTTCGAAGATTACATAGAGATTATTAATGAAGATGGGAAACTACAAAAAAGAATATCCATACTTAAAGCCATAAGTGAGTCCACTTACAGCGAAGCCTTTCTCCATACACTCTACAACGCCAATGCAAAAGGCGACCACTTACACCCCAACACAGTACACTATGTGACGAGTAAACAAGCTGCCCAAAATAAACTATTTAAAACTGGTGATTTAATAATCTCGCTTAGAAGTGTAGACACCATTATTGTCATCGACCCCAAAACAGAAAATATTCGATGGTTAGGTAAGGGAGCTTGGGCAGGACAGCACCACACAATTCTAAGTAAAGAAGGTAAGATCACATTATTTGATAATCTTGGCGCCGAACGATTACGCAAAAGCCGCATTATGGAGTTTGATCCTATAACTAGCCAATATAAGGTTCTATATTCTGGTCAAGAAGACCACCCTTTTTACGCACCATTTTGCAGTATGTTCCAATTATTACCCCACAAACATATATTTATTACCTCTCATCACAACGGACGCATGTTCGAAATAGATGCACAAAAAAATATAGTCTGGGAATATTTCATTCCCATCCGTGACAAAAACGACCAAAATAAAACAGCTAGTGTTTATGCAGGTAAACGCTATACAAAAAGCCAACTACCATTTTTATTTAAGGGCAAAGAATAATGTATAAAAACAAACTAATTCTCACTATGCTCACATTCATATTGACCTTTAGCGCCCAATCAGCACAAGCCTATATCGGCCCTGGCGCTGCAGTGGCTTTTCTAGGATACGCCTTTGGCCCTGTTATAGCCATCGTTGTATCCGTAGGGTTAATTCTAGCGTGGATAGGCCGCATGGTTTGGCGGAAATTTAAGCGCACAACCGAAACCCCAGAAAAGTAAATCTCACTGATACGCGCCAAGTTGTTGTTCTATAGAGCTACAGTTGCGGTCTTTGTTTAGGCACATTATCGCCCCGATGAGCAATTGATAATGCGATAAATCCGGTTTTACACTGGTTTGTTCGGATACGTCATAGATCTTATTGGCACATTCAGTGAAAGCGCTTTTCATGGCATAGGCGGGGTAGTCGCCTTGAGTTGCAGCCGTCGCCGCGGCGCAGTGCTGCTTGATTTGCTCGACGGCGCCAATCATGCCGCTGCTTTGTAGGTCGCCGGCGTAATTTGCCGCTAAAATCAGAGTAGCTTGTGACACTTCACTCAAACAAACGGGCTTGTCCCACTGTTTCACGCAATGACTAGAAATATCCCGCGCATATTGCATCACCTCAGGCGAAACCTCGTTTTGCGCAAAGCTTTTCTGAGCATTGGCTCCTACAATAAAAGCCATTATCATTAAAATTTTTAAGCAACGCGGAAATACTGCGCCAAAGCGCGATGTGTTTTGCATGATCATACCCTCCGCTTAAGGATATTGATCTGAAAATAACACTTTGTCAAACCGCTCTTCCAAGTATTTGTATTCATGCATTAAAGTGATTTTCCTAATATAAATAACAGCTTAGAATCATTTGTGCGGCAATGCAGCACATATTCATCCCCATAGCGCCGCAAGTACACAATTCCCCCTTGGCAAAGCCCCTTTGCCCACGCTATAGTGCCTTCTTTAAATAAAAACAATAATAAGCGTTAAGTGGGAAAATTCTATGAGTGATATTGTCATCAGCGGCACAGGCCTATACACGCCGCCAAATTCAATTAGCAATGAAGAACTGGTTTCATCGTTTAATACATATGTTGACCAATACAATACACAGCATCAAGCACAGATTGCCAGTGGTGAAGTTGAAGCCTTAGAACATTCAAGCGCTGAATTTATTGAAAAAGTCTCCGGCATTAAAGCGCGCCACGTCATTGAAAAAGAATCCATCCTTAACCCTGAAATTATGGCGCCGCGTATACCAGAGCGTGCCAATGATGAATTATCCGTCCTTGCCGAAATTGCCGTAAACGCCGCAAAAGACGCACTAAAGGCCGCCAATAAAACAGCTGCTGATATTGATGGCGTATTGCTTGCGTGTTCTAATTCACAGCGCCCATACCCTGCCGTTGCCATTGAAGTGCAAGAAGCGCTTGGCATAGAAGGCTTTGCGTTTGATATGAATGTTGCTTGTTCATCTGCAACATTTGGCATTCAAACAGCGGCTGATATGATAAAAGCCGGCAATGCCCGCGCCATGTTAATCGTTAACCCTGAAATTTGCTCAGGCCACCTTAACTTCCGCAACCGCGACAGCCATTTTATTTTTGGTGACGTTGCCACAGCCATCGTTTTAGAACGTAAAGAAACATGCACCTCTGATAACGCTTTTGAAATTGTTGGTACAAAATTGAAAACACAATTTTCAAACAACATCCGTAACAATTTCGGCTTCCTTAACCGCACCGCACCAGAAACAGCCACCGCAGAAGATAAATTGTTCATCCAAGAAGGCCGTAAGGTTTTCAAAGAAGTCACACCAATGGTTGCTGAAATGATCGTGCAACATTTAAATGATAAAGGCATTGCACCAGATTCATTAAACCGCATGTGGCTACACCAAGCGAACCTACATATGAACGAACTGATCAGCAAAAAAGTTCTGGGTCGTGAACCATCAGCGGAAGAAGCGCCCGTTATCCTTGATAAATACGCGAATACAAGCTCCGCAGGCTCTATCATCGCCTTTAACAAGCATAACCGCGACCTTAAAAGCGGTGACCTCGGCGTTATATGCTCTTTCGGCGCGGGGTATTCTGTTGGCTCTGTGATTGTGAAGAAGGTTTAAGCTGACTTACAAATGCTGCGTATTACGTTTTTTCACTTACGCAGCATTTGATGCGCGCATATCGTCTTTATTCTGCTTTAATAGCCAGTCCTCAAACTTAATTTTCTGTTCTAAGAACTTCGCAGCTTTCAGCACATATGAATCATTATTTGTATAGGCAATAAGCTGCGCACCCATAGGCAATTTATCTGCCGTCACGCCGCACGGAATAGACGCCGCAGGTAACTGCGCTAAATTTGCGGCAAATGTAAATGGTGTCCATTCTGCGCCTTTTAGGCCTTCTGGCTCATTACGTTCTGCGGCAAAGGGGGACATAGCCATGGTGGGCATTAATATAATGTCATAGGAATCAAATATTTCCTGAATTTGCTTTTTAATTTTCGCGGCGATCACTTGCGCATTCATATAGTCATATAAAGACAGCGCCTCACCTTGCTTTGCCCATTCAACAACATATGGGTCCATTAATGTACGGCGATCCGCAGGAATTTGGTCATAAATCCACGCGGCAATCGCCGCCCAATGTACGGTGAACGTATCAATTAAATCAGGAATATGAAGGTCAATCTTCTCTACTGTGCCGAGCGCTTCCATATGCTGCGCGCATGTTTCAATTTGTGCAGCAATTTCTGGGTCTACGGCAAAATCATTCAATGTTGGTGCGTAGGCAATGCGCAGCGCCTTATTGGGCAAAGCGCTTGTTTTTTCTGCAGCATCTGGTGCCATGATATTGAACATTATCTCTGCATCTTCGACCGTACGCGCGATTGCGCCCGTCGTTGCCATAGGTGAGAACGGAGAAATAGATTTTTCTTTGATCAAACCCTGTGTAGGCTTATATCCTGTTACGCCGCAAAAACATGCTGGTATACGCAGTGACCCACCGCCATCGCTGCCTAAATGCATATATCCCATGCCTGCCGCCGCAGCAGCTGCTGCGCCGCCAGAAGACCCGCCTGTGGTTTTTTCGACATTCCATGGGTTGCGCGTAACGCCATATAATGGGCCATGCGTAACGCCTTTTAAACCAAATTCAGGCAAGGTAGTCTTACCAAGGAAAATACAGCCCGCTGCACGCAAATGCGCCACCGCAGGACTATCCGATTCCGCAGGGCTATCCGCAGTTGCGGCTGACCCATCGCGTGTCACCCAACCCTGTACATCCGTGCCATCTTTAATGGATATTGGCACGCCATCATAAGGGCCGGTTGGACAATTTTCTGCCCAACGCTTAGCGGATTCATGCGCCTGCGCACGCAAAATATCCTCGTCCTCTATAAAGCAAAATGCATTTAATGACGGATTTTGCTCTTTTATCTGTGCAATACATGCCTCTACAGCATGAAGCGGCGTATATGTACCTTGACGATAGGCATCAACAAGCTCATTCACAGATAATTCGAGGATATTTTGTCGCATAGTATTATTAACCCTTAAACGTTACGGCATATGCGGCCCAGGTTTCGGGCACTGCGTAATGATAAACTTTTCATTGATATTCGTCGAGGGACGACATGGCATTTGCATACAGACCAAACGTGTATCATCGGTCGCACCATGCCAACGCTCTTTACCGCCAACAGCAACCATAAAGTCATTAGACACATCACAGCTGATATCTGTATATGTCATGATATGGCTTTTATAATTATTAGCGAGCGCCAAATCACAAGCTTCGCGTAATACAAGCTTGGTCATTTCAATCTTTTCATCCTTGCTTGTCCATTGGTGGAAACGCAAAGGTTCAATCGCAATTGTTGGATCATCACCAGAAATCGCATCAAATTTTAGATTCAGAATTGCCGTTGTAGCTATGTCACCACACCCATCATAAACAGCGATAACTCTGGACGTTGGGTCCGTCGTTGCACCCTGTAAATAAGCGGGCAACGCAATATGCGGCGCAGACAGCTCTTGCGCATGATAGCGCGTAATACCATTTAATTTTGACTGGTCGTTAAAGATACATGTCAAATCATAACTGCGGCGAGGCTGTTCAAAACCTAAGTTTTTGTTCCAGAACTTCATCGTGTGCGTGTTGTTCTTCGCCACAGACCCAATAATAATGTTTGCCCCATCGAGTAAAGATGCCTTAGCAACAGCATCTACCGTATATGTCCCGATACCGCCGCCACGATAGTTTATATCTGTACATATATCTTCAATATAGGTTGATTTGCCGTCCAGCGTCCATTGCGGGTGGTACATCACACAGCACGCCGCATCAGTCCAACCCGTCGGATAGATCAAAATAGATTTTATAAGTGGGTGCTGACCACTTAACGCATCAAGTGTTTTTTGTTTATCTACATTATACGGCACATTATGATGCTGCGCTTGCTGCTTCATAAGGCGCTCTACCTCATCAAAATTTGATGCGTCTACTTCAACATTTGTGAAGCCTACATTTTTACTCATTTTAGTCTCCCAATTTTATTATATTTTTTTAGTGTATTAACGCTCTATGCCTTCTTCTTCCAAAAGCAATTTACGTGATAATTTACCAACAGCTGTTTTGGGCAGCGGCGTATCACGCAGCACAATTTTGCGCGGCATTTCAATTGGTGAGATTTTATCTGCTAGGAACGTTTTTAATGCTGCTTCGCTCAGCTCTGAACCATCACGCGCTTTAACCCACGCCCAAACGGTTTCACCGCGTTCATCATCTGGTACGCCCGCAACGATGCATTCTTCAACATCAACATGCAAAGAAATCGCGCCTTCAATCTGGGTTGGATATACATTATAGCCACGCACCAAAATCAAGTCTTTCATGCGGTCAACAAGGCGAATATAACCATCTTCGTCAATATAGCCGACATCACCTGTGTGCAAGCGGCCATTTTTAATGACTTTGTCGGTTTCTTCAGGCTTGTTGTAATAGCCCTTCATGACTTGCTGGCCTTTCAAGCAAACTTCGCCTTTCTCACCTTGCGCAAGTGGCGTTACGCCATCTTCCATATCAATAATCTCAACCAAAGTACCCGGAATAGGCATGCCAATAGTACCAACCTTCACCAAACCATTAGTCGGATTACAGCACACCACTGGGGACGCTTCGGTAAGGCCATAGCCTTCACCAAGTTTTGCGCCTGTACGCTTTTCAAATGCGTCTTTAATACCTTGTGGCAATGGCGCACCGCCAGATAAGCAGAATTTAACAAAGGACAGGTCGAGCCCTTCACCCGCGGGATGCACCGCAAGCGCATTAAATATCGTCGGCACAGCAGGAAAGAATGTTGGCTTTTTGTCTTTCAGCAGCGCAATAAACGCTTCAGGATCAAATTTAGGGACAAGAATAACTTCCATCCCCATTTTCAGCGCCATGTTCATCACGACGGTCATAGAAAACACATGGAACAAAGGAATTGCACCAATAATACGTTCCTGACCAGGGACAACAATTGGGCTGTGCCACATTTCAATCTGTGTGGTATTCGCATATAAATTCGCATGGGTTAGCATTGCGCCTTTAGGCGTGCCTGTTGTACCGCCTGTATATTGCAACACAGCGACATCTTCTTGCGGGTTAATCACGGGCGCAGCATAAACCCCATCATTATCTATGATATCACCATAGGCGATATATTCGTCACCAGATGGCGTAGCTGCATCCGCTGCGCCGCTTGGGCATAAAATTATGCCTTTCATGCGGGTAGAGCCAAGAACATGATCAGCTTTATCAAACAAAGTTGGCATATCTAACGTCACCATATAGTCAGTTTCGCTATCACCAATTTGATATTCAAGTTCCCGTTCAACATAAAGCGGGTTATAATTTACGACCGTTGCGCCTGTTTTTAAAACGCCATAATAGAACGCAACAGAATAATGCGTGTTCGGCATGAACAGACCAATTTTAGTGCCTTTGCCCACGCCCATTTTTTGTAAGCCTGCCGCAACCTTGTTAACCAATGCCCCAAGTTCGGCATAAGTCATAGACATGCCTTCAAAATAAATAGCCGGACGCGCCGCAAACTGTTTTACAGATTCATCAAGAATATCGAAAACAGGTGCAACCGCAACATCAACATCCCAAGAAAGCCCCTCAGGATACGCTTTATTCCAAATGATATTCCCAGATACTGCAGTGTTATTAGCACCCATAGCGGATGCGGCCATCGCATTGTTTTGCATAACATTTCCCCATGAAGTTTTCTATTTCTGTATTAGGAAAAATCTTTAGCAGATGGGTAAACAAAATCAAGATAGAAACATTGCTGCAGAGCACAAAACTTGCCCAGCGTATCACATATCTAGCCAATAAATAATGCCTTAGCGCTCTTGTTTATAAAAGATTTTCTGGCCAACCATAGCTTCAGCAGCAAAAGCGATCAAATACTCTGGGTATTGGGGACAAAACTCATCAACCCAACCCAAAATCATATTGGTGTTTAGCGTACTAATATCATATTGACGCTTGCTTTTTACTGCACGCAGACGGTTCATGGCAGAAAAATAACCATAGACCCATGACACCAATGTCGCACGAACCGTGCCATCTTTTTCAGCGTCGAGCCATTGACCACATGTTAACGACCCTGCACCGATAAGCTGAATCTGCGCATCATTCTGCGGGTTTTGCGCGTGCGCCTGTGTCCCCGCTGCGCCCAAAGCAATAGCCATGACCCCAAAAAATAATAAAAAAATTCGCATAAAAACCCTATATTTCAAATAAGTTTGAACGCCCAGAATACCTTTGATTAGCGCTTGATGCAAGTGACCTGCCGCAAACAGAAAGCAAAAAAAGCAACTGCTGACAAGAAACAAAAATTTGATCAAAAAAAGCGCGCATATTGTAATAATATGCGCGCTTTTTGATGCATCTATATTTAGGCTTAGTTATGCGATATCAAAGCGATCCGCATTCATAACCTTTGTCCATGCCGCGATAAAATCACGCATGAATTTTTCTTGGTTATCATCCTGTGCGTAAACTTCCGCATAAGCACGTAAGATAGAATTTGAACCAAAGACCAAATCGGCGCGCGTTGCGCTCCATAGGGCTTTACCTGTCTTACGCTCACATATTTCATACAGATTATCGGCCTTTGGCACCCATTTGTAATTCATATCCGTTAAATTGACGAAGAAATCATTACTGAGCACGCCCTCACGGTCAGTAAATACGCCGTGTTTTGTGCCGCCATGATTTGTACCGAGGACGCGCATACCGCCCATCAGCACTGTCATTTCAGGCGCGGTTAGCCCCATAAGCTGCGCACGGTCGAGCAGTAACTCTTCGGGGCTAACGGCATAATCCTGCTTCAGCCAGTTTCTGAATCCGTCATGCAATGGCTCGAGCGCATTAAATGAATCAGCATCGGTCATATCATCAGTGGCATCGCCGCGCCCAGGCGCAAAAGGCACTTCGCCTTTATAACCTGCCGCTTTTGCGGCTTGTTCAACGCCAACGCAGCCGGCAAGGACAATCGTATCCGCGATGCTAGCCCCCGCAGCTTTAGCAAGCGGCGTCAGTACAGAAAGGACTTTGTCTAAACGCTGAGGCTCATTCCCCGCCCAATCTTTTTGCGGGGCAAGACGAATACGCGCGCCATTTGCGCCGCCGCGTTTATCAGACCCACGGAACGTACGTGCACTATCCCATGCAGTCGCAATCATATCTGCAATGCTTAGACCACTTTCAGCAATTTGCTTTTTAAGTGCCGCGACATCGTAACTTGTGTTCCCCGCAGGTACAGGGTCCTGCCAGATCAAGTCTTCTGCTGGTACATCTGGCCCGAAATAACAGGCCTTTGGCCCCATATCTCTGTGCGTCAATTTAAACCACGCGCGGGAGAAAACTTCTGCGAAATATTCAGGTTCATTGTAAAAACGCTCTGATATTTTGCGGTAAATCGGGTCTTTAATCATCGCCATATCCGCATCCGTCATCATCGGGTTACGGCGGATTGATGGGTCAGAAGAATCAACTGGTTTATCTTCTTCTTTAATATCGATTGGCTCCCATTGCCATGCACCAGCAGGGCTCTTTTTAAGTTCCCACTCATAAGTAAACAGCAAGTAGAAGTACCCATTATCCCATTTGGTTGGATGCGTTGTCCATGCGCCTTCAAGGCCGCTTGTAATGGCCTCATTCGCTTTGGCAGTGCCATTTGGTTTATTCCAGCCTAGGCCTTGCTCCTCAATGCCCGCGCCTTCAGGTTCAGCGCCCAATACAGATGCATCGGTGCTGCCGTGACATTTACCAACCGTGTGGCCACCTGCGGCCAAGGCCACAGTTTCTTCATCATCCATGGCCATACGCGCAAATGTTTCACGCACCATCTGCGCCGTCTTTAGCGGGTCAGGCTGACCATTCACACCTTCAGGGTTAACGTAGATAAGCCCCATATGCGTTGCCGCAAGCGGGTTTTCAAGCGTATCCGGCTTAGATAAATCTCCTATACGGTTTTCACTTGGCGCGAGCCATTCTTTTTCCGCGCCCCAATAAACATCTTTCTCAGGGTGCCAAATATCTTCACGGCCAAAACCAAAACCAAAGGTTTTTAGCCCCATAGATTCATAAGCCATATTCCCTGCGAGGATAATCAAATCTGCCCAACTGATTTTATTGCCGTATTTCTTTTTAATCGGCCACAATAGGCGTTTGGCTTTATCTAGATTTGCATTATCTGGCCACGAGTTTAAAGGTGCAAAGCGTATATTCCCCGCACCCGCGCCGCCGCGCCCATCTGCCAAACGGTAAGACCCCGCCGAATGCCACGCCATGCGGATCATCAGCCCACCGTAATGCCCCCAATCCGCAGGCCACCAATCCTGTACATCCGTCATCAAGGCCTGCATGTCTTTTTTCAGCGCCGTAAAATCTAATTTCTGCAATTCATCATGATAATTAAAATCTTTATCCAGCGGATTGGTTTTGGAATCGTGCTGATGCAAAATATCTAAGTTTAGTGTATTCGGCCACCAACGCTCCTGCGCGGATTCTACTGCCGTTGCACTGCCGTGCATAAACGGACATTTTGATTTTTCTGTCATAGTGGTTTCCCCTTCATTTATTGGGTTTAGCTTGTTTTACATTTAGGGCAGAGACCCCAGAATATAATTTCAGTTTCATCAACTCTAAAACCTTGCGCATTTGACGGTGCAAGACATGGCGCCACATCATGACAATCCGTATCCTGAATGTTACCACAGCCACGACAAACAAGGTGGTGATGGTTATCATCCTTGCGGATTTCATAAATAGACGGCATTCCTTTTGGTTTAATTTCGCGCACTAAACCGCGCTCAACTAACGTGTTCAAATTATTATATACGGCCTGAATAGACGTTGTTTGTATCTTTTCCTGCACAATTTCGAATAACAGCGCGGCTTCTGAATGCGGTTTATGCATCAACCCTTCCAACACAGCCAAGCGTACGGGCGTAAGACTTAAATTTAACGATTTTAACTCTCTTTGAAAATCCATGACATAAATATTAGGGCGAAAAAATCTTTAATCAATAAATTTTTTTATATTTTAAAAATTAAGAATTATATTATAGACATTTCAAAGTATCAAAAAAATGCAGAAAAGTTCGTTTTGTAAGGCCGCATAGAGGAGAATCTTTGTCGAACCAAGAAGATTGGGTATTATTGGGTAGTTTATTGGGTATCTAAAAACTCGACTTTAATACATTTCTATTCTATAATTGGGTATTATTGGGTAAAAAAATGGGTATCATGTTTAAAACAGACACATTAAATATTAGCATGGAAATGCTTTCACTTATTTCGTCTTTGGATGAATTCAAAGGCGCGTGGCAAGCTTTAGGCAGACTGGCACCAGAAAGACTTTCTGCATTAAAACGTGTAGCCACAATAGAAAGCATTGGTTCATCCACGCGCATCGAAGGCAGCAAACTTTCAAACCAAGAAATCGAGAAACTTTTAAGTAACATTGACATACAATCATTCGACACGCGCGATGAGCAAGAGGTCGCGGGCTATTCAGAAGTCATGGATCTTATTTTTGAGCACGCAGCAGAAATTCCTTTGTCAGAAAACTACATCAAACAACTTCATCGTGACCTGCTGAAATATAGCAACAAAGATGAAGGGCATCGCGGCGAGTACAAAACCAACACAAACCATGTTGAAGCTTTTGCACCAAATGGTGATAGCTTAGGGATTATATTTGAAACAGCAACGCCATTTGATACACCACGACTTATGCGTGAATTAGTCGAATGGGCAACAACTTCTTTAAAAACCAAAAGCCTGCACCCACTTTTAATTACCGGCATATTTGTTGTCGTGTTTTTAGAAATACATCCATTTCAGGATGGGAATGGGCGTTTATCGCGTGTCTTAACGACACTTCTATTATTAAAATCTGGATATAGCTATGTGCCTTACAGCTCACTTGAAAGTATTATTGAGCGCAGTAAAGATGCTTATTATCTGGCACTAAGAAAAACGCAAGGCACTATCAGAACAAACAATCCTGATTGGCAGCTTTGGCTACTGTTCTTCCTACATGCGCTTAAGAAACAAAAAAAGAATCTTGAAAAGAAAATTGAGCGTGAAAAAATCATACTCGGCCAGCTTCCTGAACTTTCAATACAAATCATAGAATTTGTGAAGTCACATGGGCGTGGCACGATCAGCGATATCGAGAAAACAACCAATGCAAATCGTAACACGATTAAAAAACATCTAGCCCAGCTCGTCGAAGAAGGACATATCGCAAAACACGGTGCAGGTCGAGGCGTCTGGTACAGCACAATTTAATGATCACTTACACATGACTAGCTACTAGCATGTATTATCAGCCATAATATTTTTTCTCATGGAAATATAATTTAACGAAATTTCTCGACCTCCCACCTAATTTTCAAATGAGAATAACCAGAAATTTCCACCAAGTTTCTCAATTCTCACTGAGGGGTCAACAGGGCCATCCCCACGGAAGCCCGCAACACGCGCCGCACACGGCGAAAAATAAAAATTGTTTAAAATCAATGGGTTAGTGGCGGAGATGACAGGATTCGAACCTGCGAGGGGTTGCCCCCAACACGCTTTCCAGGCGTGCGCCTTAAACCGCTCGGCCACATCTCCGTTTGGGTGTTTGCGGTAGATGCGCAAATTAGCGGGTCTTGCGTGTAAAGGCAAGCCCTAACTTACCGATATTTACTTGAAACACCACAGACAAATAAGAAGCGTCGATTTAGGCTTTATTAATATATTAGATGTATATTATATATATTGACTAATTTATATATGGGTCTATAGGGTTTATATGGGGGCAGAGAATGGGATATTATGTTACGTTTCTGCTTTTACTTATTTTTGGCTGCACTGCCGGTCTTTGCAACAATCATTCATGACGCCTATATAGGCGTCGGGCGCGGTATTGAGCTGCAGCCGCTCGGCTACTACGTGTATAATTATACACCAAGTGTTTTTTATTGGATTAAAGGCACTTTTGCTGACACTGGTTTTACAGGCATAATTTCTACACTTATGAAGACAAGCCTGTTTACTTATAGTTTTGTGATTTCATCCGCAGCGGCGGCATATGTCATCCATGCCAAGGTAAACAATAAAGGCCCATTCCGTAATTACCTTAAAGACATTCCTAAATTACAAAAGAAATGGATGAATAGTGATGCCCTAGGCGCACGTTTCAGCGGCGGCAAAGCGCACATCAAGCCGCAAATCCACAACGATAACGAGGCCGCATAAATTAAAACGCGACCTGCTCGTTCAAATGTTCAATGGCCTTATTAAGGCGCACTAAGTCCTGCGGGCGGGACACATTATGCGCCGCATCTTTAATCAGCTCAACAATGACATTATCGGATTCAACATTCTCACTAATAAAGCTTGCCGTTTCCCATGGCACTTCTGTATCCAAGACGCCCTGTACCAAATAAACAGGGCAAGTAATTGGCACGAGATCATCACGGTCAAAAACATAGTTGGCTCCACCGTCTTCCAACAGGGCGCGGGTGAATATATAGGGTTCATCCGAATAATCATTAGGGATTTCCGCGCGGCCAATTTCATTCATTTGTTGCTGTTGTTCTTCTGGCAAATCATCATAAATTCGGCCTGTGAAATCAGGCGCAGCCGCAATGCCCATTAAAGCGGCGATACGGTCTGGTCGTTTTATCGCACATAGAAGCGATATCCACCCCCCCATTGAAGATCCAACCAGTATAATAGGCCCCTCAATCACCTTATCAATTATGGTTAGCGCATCCGCGCACCATGACCCAATTGTCCCATCAACAAATTCACCGTCGGACAAGCCGTGCCCCGTATAGTCAAAACGTACATAGCTTTGCCCACGCGCCTTAGAACATTCTTCTAAATATGTGGCTTTACTGCCCATCATGTCAGATTTAAAGCCACCACAAAACATCACTGTTGGCAGCTTTGGATCACCTTTATAATGGAAATAGGCAAGATTTTGTCCTTTTGCATTGGCAATTTGCTGATGGCTCATGCTATATATGTCCTGTTCTGGTTAATTACGGGAACGTGTCAAGATTCTGACCTTATTAATTTTAGGCGGATCGCGCAGAAAACAAAAGATCAAATTTTTAATTTATTGACCAATCGCCATGACTGAGCATTTACCAGTAGACATTACCGCACAAAACACAGCGCAGAAACCACCTGTTATCATGCAGATTATTCCTGAACTTGGCCCAGGCGGGGCGGAACAGGGCTGCATTGACGTTGCCAACGCTATACAGAATGCGGGCGGCAAAGCGATTGTGGTTTCACATGGCGGTGACCGCGTTCATGAAATTACGCGCAACCACGTCACCCATATAAATCTGCCCGTACACAGCAAAAACCCGCTCACATTATGGCGTAATGTTAAGCGTCTAAGAAAATTAATTGAACAGCATCAGGTTGATATCGTTCATGTCCGTTCACGCGCACCAGCATGGAGCGCTTATCAAGCATGTAAAGGCACAAAAGCACGCTATATGACGACATGCCACGCGCCATATAATTATCACTCTAAGGCGAAGCAATTTTATAATTCGGCCATCGCCAAGGGTGAACGCGTCATCGCCATTTCTGAATATGTACGCAACTACCTAATCAATGGCTATAGCCTAAATGACAAAACCATCCGTCTAATCCACCGCGGCATCCCGATTGAGAAATTCCACCCAACCGTAGTTTCGCCAGAGCGCATGATTACGCTCAACAAAGACTGGCGCATCCCTGAAAGCGCATCCGTTATTTTATTGCCCGGACGTTTAACACGTTGGAAGGGACAAGCTGTCCTTATCGAAGCGATGGCGCAGATTAAAAATAAAGACGTCTACGCCGTATTAATCGGCTCTGACCAAGGCCGCACAGAATACCGCAAAGAGCTAGAAACATTAATGGAAGAAAAAGGGCTGTCTGGCCAAGTACGTATTGTTGACCACTGTAACGATATGCCAGCCGCCTATATGCTTTCAACCGTTGTGGTGTCTGCATCAACCGACCCTGAAGGCTTTGGCCGCATTCCTGTCGAAGCACAAGCCATGGGGCGTCCAATTATTGGGACAGATCATGGCGGCGCACAAGAAACGATTTTGCGCGGTGAAACAGGCTGGTTAATTCCACCCAATGACCCAAAAGCATTGGCGCAAGCAATTACCGAAGCCCTTGCCCTCAACAACGCGCAGCGCGCTGTTTTAGCAACCCGCGCCATGAACCACGTCATGCAAAACTTTACAAAAGAAATCATGATTGATAAAACCCTTGCTGTATATACCGAATTATTAGAAGGTAAAGACAACGCGGCAACCGCGCCCAAAATGGCGCATGTCGCTTGAGAAGCCCCATGAACGCAGCGCAGAATAATGAACATATATTGGTAATTAAACTTTCCGCCTTGGGGGACTTTATTCAAGCCCTAGGCCCTATGAAAGCTATTCGCGCGCACCATCCTGATGCGAAAATCACCTTGCTGACCACCAAAGCATTTAAAAACTTTGGCGAAGAATGTGGTTATTTTGATGATGTCTGGATTGACGAACGTCCAAAATGGTTCAACTTATCTGGCTGGGCAAATTTATCACGCCGCTTAAACAATGCAGGCATTACCCGCGTCTATGATTTGCAAAATAACGACCGTACGCGCTTTTATTTTAAACTCTTTGCAGGGGCGCAGCGCCCTGAATGGGTCGGCACAGCAAAAGGCGGTTCGCACTATAATAATTCCGAAGAACGTACCGCTGGAAACGCCTTCAACGGCCATAAAAACACACTGGCCTTAGCGGGCATTAATAATATTGATATTGATGATCTATCATGGATTCAGGCAGATATATCCGAACTGCCACTTAAAAAACCTTATGCAGTTTTAGTAGCAGGCTGCGCGCCATCACGCCCTGAAAAACGCTGGCCGCATGAAAATTTTGCCACTATTGGCAATAATCTCGTCAAGCAAGGTATTCAACCCGTATTGATCGGCACGAATGCTGAAGTAGAAATTAATAAAGCTATTAAAGCCGCTTGCCCAGATGCGCTAGACCTCACCAATCAAACAAGCATTAAACAAATTGCTGTTTTGGGGCGTGAAGCAAAATTATGCGTTACGAATGATACGGGCCCTGCGCACATAATTGGTGTAACGGGTTGCCCCAGTTTTGTCCTCTTCAGCACACAAGGGTCAAACCCTGATAAACACGCGCCTTTAGGGCACAATATTCAGAAATTCATAGCCGAAGATATTTTGACTATCACATCGGACCAAGTCTGGCGCGAGATAGACCCAAAAGTAAAAGACTGAGATCATCACAATCACAGCCTATAAAAACAAATATTCTAAAATTAAGCGCTAGCGCCTTTTTTAACCAGATCTTGTTCGGTTTCATAATATTCAAGCCCGCCTTGCGGTGCGTAAATATCATATAAGCACTTCAACATAGCTTTAACCGCCTTGTCATCCAGACGGTAATAAATTGTTTGCGCATCGCGGCGCGTTACAACTAAACGGTCTCGACGTAAACGTGCAAGATGTTGTGATAATGCAGATTGTGAAAGGCCGACGATTTCTTCTAATTCACCAACACATTTTTCGCCTTTATATAAAGCGCACATGATGATTAACCGGCGTTCATTTGAAAGCGCTTTCAGCAGCCCAACGGCAACTTCGGCGTTTTTTTCTATTTCTTGAATGTCCATAAGCAATTAGCTTTTAATAAAGCTACCCCCATATAAAAAATGCTCATCCCAAAAAAGCACTTAAGTAAAAAGTCTATCAATAAAGACCTAACATAAAATTAAGATTACAAATATCTAATACAACTATACCAGCAATAATTGCAAAAAGAAACTCTACCCTAAGATTATATCTGTATGCGATACTAAACGTATAAGGCATGTTTTGGCAATAAAAAATCGTAAGTCTATGACAAATATTGAAATAAAAAAGAAAAAACTGATCCAAAATATTCATATATCAGTAAGAATTACATGGTACTATGAGGGTGATTAAATCTTTTAATTTCATAAAACAACATATAGGTACATCTATCATGAAGCTAAGTATTCAAGGCAAACAAATGGATATCGGCGAAGCACTTCGCACCCATATAACTGACAAAATAGAGGAGCTTGATAGTAAATTTTTTAATCGTGCTATTAGTGGTACGATCACTTTGTCGCCAGAAGGAAATTCGTCATTCAAGGCGCATATTAAACTTGGTATTGGACGTGATATTGACGTCGAAGCATATGCAACAGAACAGCAAGCGTACACAGCATTCGACAGCGCCGCAGAAAAAGTCGCAAAACAAATGCGTCGTTATAAGCGCCGTCTGCGTGACCACCGTCAGCGCATAGAAGACAGCGCTGAATTGGAACATTTCCAAGCGCGCGACTACGTTATTAACTTAACCGACGAAGAAGAAGAAAAAGCGGTTCCTGAAGAGCCATTAATTGTTGCAGAAATGGCAACAAGCGTACCAAAGCTTTCTGTTTCAGAGGCTGTAATGCGCCTTGACCTTTCAGGAAAGCCAGCTTTGCTGTTCCAAAACCTTAAAAGTGATGCAATTAGCATGGTTTACCGCCGTGAAGACGGTAATATCGGCTGGATTGATACGGAACAAGCGTTAAAAAAAGCTGATGGCGGTAAGGCGATTGCCGCCGAGTAGAAATTTATGCATAAATACGACAAAACGCCGCGATTTGCGGCGTTTTTTTATATGCGCATCTTGATTTCATACCACAAACCACCACATTAATTATGTATATATAAGGCGCTAAATCCCACAAAATGTCTAAACAGAACGGGAGAATAGCCATGAAAATCAAAGAACGGCCCGAATTTAAGGCCAAACAAGACCCACTCGCCATGAGCGCTGATACCAATGTTGATGACGCATTAAAAGAAATGAATGCGCGGCATTTTGGATCTGTCGTCGTCATTAATGATAACCGCAATGTTGTTGGCATCGTAACAGAGCGCGATTTAGTCATCAAAGTCCTTGGCAAACATAAAGCGCCGGAAAGTCTGAAACTTTCAGACATTATGACGAAAAACGTCAGAACCGCCCACGATGATGACAATGTCGTCGAATGGCTGCGCATCATGTCAAATGAACGTTTCCGCCATTTACCTGTAGTCAATAGCAACGACCAATTGGTCAGCGTCATGTCCCAGGGGGATTTCGTATCCTATACATGGCCAAACCTTATTGCGACCATGGGTGAAAAAACACGGCACACATTAGGGCGCTATTACGAAATAGTCCTGATTGCCGCAGCAATGCTTATCTATGCACTTGTCGTTAATATATTATTGGTGCCATAAACACTTAAAGTGCAGAAACCACATCAGATATAATATCATATGCAATATCAATATCTGATTTAGAAATCACCAATGGTGGGCAGAAGCGCACGGTGGAATTGCCGCAGGCAAGGGTGAGCAAGCCTTTTTCAAAAGCTTTTTGAATAAACGCATCACGTTTGGTTGCGTCCGCGACTATACGGCCATTTTCAACCTTCGTAAACTCCATACCAATCATCAAACCAAGCCCACGCACATCACCAATGCTATCTGCATGCTTACTTTGTAACGCCTTTAACTTGTCCATGAAATATGTACCAACATCTGCCGCATGCGCCGTTAAACCGCCTTGGAGCAACTCAAGCGTCTTACTTGCGGCCGCAACCGCAACTGGGTTACCGCCATATGTTGAGCCATGCGCCCCTTCTGGCCATGTCATAACCTTATCTGACGCGACAAAGGCCGCAATCGGCATGCCACTCGCGATACCTTTGGCGGTTGTGACAATATCTGCCTGAACACCAAAATGCTCCATCGCATACAGCTTACCTGTACGGCCCATCCCACTTTGCACTTCATCAGCAATTAACAAAATGCCATATTCATCACAAATCTGGCGTAGTCCTTCAACAAATTCTTTAGGCGGCACAACATAACCGCCTTCGCCCTGTACCGGCTCAAGCGCGATTGCCGCCACTTCATCTGGGGCAACAACCTTTTTAAACAGAACATCTTTAATGTATTCAAGGCAGCCTTCTGTTTCCGTCGGATACGGCGGGTTAGACGGGCAGGGGAAGTTGCGCGGGAAGTAAGCAAAGTGAATCCCCGGCAATAACGGGCCAAAACCGCGGCGCTGCACAACTTTTGAACTATTTGATGATATGCCGCCAAATGTTCGGCCATGAAAGCCGTTATAGAAACAAATAACATTTTGACGCCCTGTGGCGTAGCGTGCCAATTTTAACGCACCATCCCAAGCTTCTGCACCTGTGTTACAAAAGAAAACACGATTTTTGTCTGATTTATAAATCGGCGTTGCTTCCGCCAGTTTCTGCGCATATGCGCCTTGAGAATCGTTATAAAACACATTGCCGCAATTGTGCAGATAACGCGTGGCCTGCGCTGCTATCGCTGCGTTCACTTCGGGATGATTATGCCCCGTTGACGTTACCGCAATGCCAGAATGCAAATCCATAAACATATTGCCATCAACATCTTCAACATAGCAGCCTTCCCCGCGCGCCAATACAAATGGATACATACGGTAACGTGATGTTGATAGATACGTATGGTCTTGTTCGATAATTGCGGATGCTTTAGGACCAGGTAATGCTGTTTTAATGGATATAGCGGACATGATTCCCCCCTGAAATAAGTTACAAGAATGGGTAAAACCCTTGCTGCGTAGCAGCTAATATATTGTTTCGTAAGGAAAGTCTAACATAAGGACACAAGAAGCCCTATCATAAAACAAAGACTATTAACACCCTGCCTTAAATTGAAATCGCGGGCACAAAAATATTACAAAAAAAGCACCTAAGAAACCTAAGGTGCTTTATTCATTCATTTCAATATAGACCGACATCCATCCACGCACAGAATCGGGACGTTTGGGCGGTCTTACAGGATTTTCTAAACGCGGAAGAATTACGCCATGCTCTTCGCTATATTGCGCTTTCAGCTCTTTCAAGCGATCACGCAGCTTTTGTATGGCTTTAGACGCACTTGGCGCGTTTTCAACCATATCAGGGATGGCCGTTACACTAGCGCGGTATAAATCCGGCGCAGCATTCTCATTGACCTGTTCCCAGAGTGGCATACATTCAATCCAATAGCCTTTACGCGACATGGACATGCTCCTCAAAAAAGATACTCTTTATGTTTGTATATTAGAACTTTATCACAAAAATAAAACTTGCGCTAGTCTCAACTAAAAAAACAGTTTTCGCGTATTGTGCGCTGCAATTAATATTTATTTTCAATGGCATAATAAAATATATGGTAAAATAGGAAACTATTTCTAATTGTTTTTTTTCTGTAGTTTCGCTTGCTCCGCATAAAACAGCAAGTCTTTTGCACGCTGCCATTCACGTGATTCTTCTTTTAAGCCACGAATCGCCATCTCGGCTAATCGGCCTGTATCGGACATATTGCGTTTCAAGTAAGATTCTTCCGCCAAATATAAATTTGCACGGCTGTCATCTTTAAGCCGTCCATAGGCCGTAGCAAGTAAGCGATATAAACGCGTTGAGCGTGGTTCACTATGCTGCGCGCCCTTTAATAATTTTATAGCGGCTTGCAGAGCCTTGGCATCCGATTCACCCTGCTTCTCACGCTCAATTAAAATATGCGCATAAGCAATGGCAATTAACCCATCACCCGGCATATATTTATGCGCTTTTTGATACGATTCTTCGGCGTCGCCTAAATGCCCAAAACTTGCAAGAATTTGCCCTGCAAGTTCATGATAATAAGGGTTATCAGGCTCTAACCCCACCAAGGCACGTACTTTTTCAATGGCTTGCTCTTCATTACTTTGGCGATAAGCCGCCACCGCATAAGCCATGGTATCAGGTATAGTATTCGCCGCGGGGTCATACGCCCATGCAACTTGCTGCGGGTGAATAAAACCCATTAATTTGGCCTTCATACGTGCATGCTGATCCGCCCATAGCGTATTATCTTTATATTGTTTCGCGCTCAACTCAGTTATCTTGCTTTCAAGCGCAGAAATACGATTACGGGTCACAGGGTGGGTGCGATAATATTCGGATTGTTGTGAAGCGGGCAATAATTCATCAGACTGCATTTTCTTCAAAAAACTTGTCAGACCAGATGGGTCAATCTTCGCGCCATCAAGAAACCCCAAAGCCGCTTGATCCGCGCTCGATTCCTGTACACGGCTATGCGCCAAATACTTACTGAGCGCATAATTTTGCGCCGCGCCCATTACCGCCTGCGCCGCTTCGCCGCGCCCGCTAAGGATCGCTGCGCCTACGCCTAATATTGTGCCTATGATTGTTTCATATGATGCATTTTCCATGGCGGCGCGCCCGCGTGATAAGTGGCCGCCAACAATATGGCCAAGCTCGTGCGCAATAACGCCAATCACTTCTTCAGGCGTTTCTGAACGTTCCAACAATCCTGTATAGATAAATATATTTGGCCCGCCTGCAACAAAGGCGTTTATATCATCGCTTTGTACCAAAATGATATTTACACTGCCGGGCGGCAGACCTGTATTTTTAATGACATCGGCGCTCCACATTTTTAAATATAGCTCAATTTCGCTATCGCGAATTAAGCTAAATCCACCTTGTGCAGCAGCAGGGCGCAGCGGCGTCATCAAGATCATCAAAATTAAAAGCAGCCGTAAAATCAAATTTAACGTTCCCCTAACAAAGCCGTGCCAATACGCACAAAGTCTGCGCCACAGAGGGCGGCTTCGGCATAATCACTGCTCATCCCCATACTTAGCGCAAGGTCATCATGTGCATCCGCCATTTTTTTGAGGAGTGAGAAATAAATACCGGCGGGCTCATCCACCGGTGGGATGCACATAAGACCTTTGATATCTAAAGATAGGTCATTGCGGCAAAAAGCCAAGAAGTCATCAAGTTCATGGGGCAAAACACCTGACTTCTGCTCTTCTTCACCAATATTAACCTGTATATAACACGGCAATTGACGCCCCTGCGCATCCATTTCAGCCTTCAAAACGCGCGCGATTTTTTCACGGTCAACACTATGGATGACATCAAATAACGCAACCGCATCTTTAACCTTATTGCTTTGTAATGGGCCAATTAAGTGCAAAACAAGGTCATCGTGCTTCGCCTTACGTTCAGCCCAGTGCTTTTGCGCTTCTTGCACTTTATTTTCACCAAAATGACGCAAACCTGCCGCCAAAGCTTCATCAATACGCGCGCCGCTTTGCTGTTTACTTACGGCAATAATTTGCGGCAATTTTAATGCCCCACCTGCATCAACTAAACCCGCATAATCAGGGATATCACTTACCTTATCCGCGCAATAAAAATGCAATATTGCGCGCTTCATTTCATGTTCTATATTTTGGTAATTTTCAGCAATGCTCATTTTGTCATCTATTCCAATTCAAATTTCCCATTCAGGGTAAACAAAAAAAAGAATGGCGCAAGATATTCTTGCACCATTCTCAAAATCAGATCCTTAAGCTTGGATCAAATCAGCTCTAAATTAGAACTTGATTTGTGTACCAAGTAGAAGGTTTGTAGATTCAACTTCAGCTGTACCTTGCTCTGTTTCGATGTAAGAAACAGAACCACGGAATGTCATGCCTGGGCCGAATGTGTAAACAACACCGCCTGTGTAGCGGTCTGTTTCGATTTCGTTAGCGCCTGTGCCTGTTTCTTCGTCTTTGTTCATGTAAGACGCACCAAGCTTGAATGGGCCAGTTACGTAATCAGCACCAACAACCAATGTGTCTTGGTCGTGATCTTTTTCGCCTTGGTCATCAGTAAGGTAAGCAACACCAAAACCAAATGGGCCAAAATCAAGATCAACACCTAGATCCCACGCTTCACGGTCATCAGCAGTTGCAGCAACTGCACCACCTGTTGCTTCTAGTTCAGCAGACGCGAAACCCGCACCAACTGTAACACCTAGCTCGTCAAATTGACCTTCCCAACGTACAGCAACTTCGAAGCTGTCGCCGTAGCTACCAGCAGCAACTGTGTTCTGGTTTTCTTGAGCAACTACTGCAGATGAACCTGTTGTTGGACGAGCAACTTCAGGTGTATATGTTACACCAGCTTGGAAACCAGAGAAAACTGGTGTCAAATATGTGATTTTTTCATCAGCGTTAGCGAAGTCGTTATCATAGTCAAGGCCACCAGCGTGTGCTGCGATACCTGTAAGACCGTAGTTAACACCTTGAACTTGCTGACGGATACCGTCAACAGCTGAGTCAGCTGATGGAGCAGCAACTTGTAGCAAGTAAGCAGCGCCGTCTTCAGAACCCAAGTTTACGCGGCCCCAAGAACCAGCAAAGTAAACATAGTTTTCGTCGATTTCAAATGAATCGCCAGTAGATTCTGATGAATCAGCTTCTGCTTCGATATACGCGCCAACTGTAAGGCCGTTATCAAGTGTTGCTTCACCTGTGAACGCGATTTCAGAATCACGTAGGATATCGATGCTACGCTCTTCAGAAGCAGCGTTTGTGTCTTGGTCAACATATGCAACATATGCACGTGTGTAACCTTTAAGACCTAGTTCAAGGCCTTCTGCTTTCGCAGGAGCTGCAACGGCTACTAGACCAGCAACGGCAGCTGTAGTAAGAAGAAGTTTTTTCATGACTAAATAGTCCTCCAAAAAGTTTTTTTTACACCAGTTCATTAAAGTCGTTATCTTTATCCAAAGATTTAATTGATAAATGCCTGAAACAAGGCAACGACGTTAATTCACATTTTTAAACAAGGAAAACGAATCAAAAACGATTCATCTTGTTCTGAATGTATTAAGCCAAGAATTTTGCAAAGGGTCAATATAGGGTGATGCAAAAAAATCACTTTTTTATTTTTTGTGTGATATTTTTACAACACACATAGTTTGACACTATATTACATAGGGTTAGTGTTGTGACATAAATATCACAAAACAAGATTTTGGGCTTATCAAACGCCAGTTCTGACTACCACATCGCCAGCAAACTGTGCGAGTGCATCAATTAATTTACGGCGTTTAAACAGTGGGAAGTCCCATGCGACATATTTTAAAAACGCCCAATCAATCTTCTGCGGGCAGCCTTCGGCTTGCTGGCCTTCTTGTTTCACCCAGCGCTTAATAACGCGGTATGTACAACGCCAGAAAGGTTCATCTAAAAAATATATTTTTTGTGCCCGTGCCAAACGTAACGGAAGGGTCGTCAGGTAATTTCCATCAATAATCCATCGCTCCTGCATCAACGCATCATTAAGCCCATCTATAAACTCATCATAAGGACGCTCCACCCATCCTGCTGACCAGTAAAGCGCATCCATATGCACAAGCGGCAAACCTGTTTCCGTGGCAAGCCGCTTTGCAAAAGTTGTCTTACCTGCCCCAGGGCAGCCGACAATTAATATACGTTGAGGATCAGCCATTTTTATCGGCATCATCTAACGTGCCGTTTTTAAGGCCATCTAAAAGCTCTTTAATAGATCGTTTCTCTTTAACATTGGCTGTGAACGACCAGATAAGAGCAACAATCCAGCCAATCCCCGTGACACCCAACAAAACATTCACCAATAAAATGGGTATGAAATTATTATGACGGCGGATAAGCGCCACGCCCGTTGGTATCAAAACAAGCGTCACACAGAGCAATAAGCCAATAATTATACGTATAGCAGATGTCATTTAGGGGCTTCCTTATAAGTAAAATTACTCTTCTGTGTTTTCAATAAATTTCAGCGCGACAAATCGGACGCTGCCTTGCCCCTGCACATCAACAAGCATCAACGCAGCGCGCGCCTTGTCTTTTTCAAGGCCGCTTACAATTTTAACGACCTGATCTGGCGTGGTTACGTCCTTTTGATCAACTTCCAGAATAACATCACCTGTTGACAAACCTTGACGATCTGCGGGGCCATCAGGATCAACAGCAGCGACAAAAACGCCGTTTAAATCATCACTAAACCCAAATTGTTCACGTAGAGAAGGCGTGATTTTGCCCAAAGTTAAGCCAAGGCTTTCAACATCTGTCGTTGCGCTGCCCTTTGGTAGGTCTTTCACATCTTCTAATCGGCCCTCTTCTTCGGCCTTCTCAAGCTCCCCGATTTTAACCTTAACGGTTTTCGGCTTACCATCACGCCAAATTTCAACATCAACCTTACTATCAATCAATGTTTCAGCGACGATACGCGGCAAGTCACGCATTTCATCAATATCTTGCCCATTGAATTTCAAGATAATATCACCCGCTTCAAAGCCGGCTTTTTCTGCGGGACTATCCTTGCTAATTGATGCAACCAAAGCGCCGCGCACATCGGTAAGGCCTAACGATTCTGCAATCTCTTCACTTACGCTTTGGATACGCACACCAAGCCAACCGCGGCGTGTACGGCCATATTCCAACAACTGCGTGATCACAGGTTTTGCCAAATTCGCAGGAATTGCAAAGCCAATACCGACTGACCCACCCGTTGGTGAATAAATCGCCGTATTAATACCAATTACTTCGCCATTAGTGTTAAACATCGGGCCGCCGCTATTGCCGCGGTTAATCGATGCATCTGTTTGGATGAAATCATCATAAGGGCCCGCCTGAATATCACGGCTACGCGCCGAGATGATCCCCGCAGTTACTGTACCGCCAAGCCCAAACGGGTTACCTATCGCTAACACCCAGTCACCAATACGCATCGCCGCGCTGTCGCCAAAAGGCACAGCCTTTAAATCAAGGCCTTTCGGGTCAATTTTTAGTACAGCAATATCGGTTTTTTCATCTGTACCGACCAATTCAGCATCTACAGACAAGTCGTTATGCAATATCACATGGATTTCTTCTGAATTGGCAATCACGTGATTATTGGTGATGATATAGCCTTTTTCAGCGTCAATGATAAAACCTGACCCCAATGAACTTGGTGGCTGTTCTGGTGAGCCACGATGACGATCCATAAAGTCTTCAAAGAAGTCTTCAAATGGTGAACCAGGTGGAAAATCAGGCATTTGCGGCATATTTTCCATCGCGCCAATTTTTTGTTTCGTCGCAATATTCACGACGCTTGGTAATAAGCGTTCCGACAAATCCGCAAAGCTGTGAATTTCGCCATTACTATCAATAGGTGGCATTTTCGCTTCCGCGCTCCTGAGTGGCGACTGTAAAGTGACAACAAAAGTTGCGGAAAGAATAGCCAAACATAGTTTTGAGCGAAGCATAATTACCTCCTTTATTTAGTAATACACAAATGGATACAGAATAGGCGTCTTAGTTTATTTAACTTTACCGTCATCTGAAGCGATAAATTTAAAGAAATCACTATCTGGCGAAAGCACCATTGTAGTGCCGCCATTGATAAGCGCCTTTTTATACGCTTCCATCGTCCGATAAAATTCATAGAATTGTGGGTCTTGGCCAAAAGCTTTCGCATAAATGCGAATGGCTTCTTTATCGCCCTCACCACGAAGAATTTCTGAATCGCGGCGTGCTTCTGAAAGCATAATCGTGCGCTCTTTATCGGCTTCTGAACGGATTTTTAGAGCTAGCTCTTCACCTTGTGCACGCGCTTCTTTAGCTTCACGCTCACGCTCTGAACGCATACGGTTATAAGTTGACTGCGTAACCTGCACGGGCAAATCTGCGCGAACAATACGTACATCGACAATTTCAATACCAAAGCGATCTGTTTCTGTGTTGACCTCTTCTTGAATATCTTTCATCAAGCGGTCACGTTCAACTGATAATACATTTTGTAGTGTTGTCTTACCAAGCACGCCACGTAAAGACGCATTGATAATATTATTCATACGCTGTACAGCAGCGGCCTCTGTTGACAAAGTTTGATAATATTTCAGCATATCTGCAATACGATAACGCGCGAACGTATCAACCACCAAACGTTTTTGGTCTGCCAATAAAACCTCTTCAGCTGGCGGGTCAACATTCAAAATGCGTTTTTCAAATATACGCAATTGCTGCACGACTGGAATTTTGAAATGTAAACCAGGGTCAGTTACGCGCCCTTTTACATCACCAAATTGCAAGACCAAAACCTGCTGTGTTTCTTTAACGGTAAACACACTGCCAGATAGCACAAGCAGCGCAACCGCAAGAATACCAACAAAACCAATACCAATTTTACCCATAATAATAACTCCTTACCTAATCGCTGCGCTTACTGTTTCTTCATCTTATCCAGTGGCAGATAAGGCAAAACATTAGAGCCTTTCTGACTAGGGTCGATAATTATATTGTTTGTTTTCTGCAAAATCTGTTCAAGCGTCTCTAAATAAATACGCTTCGCTGTCACATCTTTTGATTCCTTATAGGCTGCATATACCGAAGCAAACCGTTCCGCATCACCTTGCGCGCGGTTCATAACTTCTGCTTTATATGCAGATGCTGCTTGGCGTTGTTTTTCTGCCTCACCACGTGCGCGCGGGATAATATCATTACGGTAAGCTTCCGCTTGGTTTTTCAGTTGTTCTTTTTCTTGGCGTGCGCGCTGCACTTCGTTAAACGCATCAACAACAGGCTGTGGTGGATCAACTTTTTGTAGCTGTACGCCATTAATTTCAACGCCCGCCTCATAATCATCCAACATACGCTGCATAACACGGCGTGTATCACTTTGGATTGTGCCACGTGCATCCGTCAAAGCTGGCTGAATATCTGTACGGCCTATAACTTCACGCATCGCGCTTTCGGCAACAATACGGATAGTTGATTCAGGATCACGAATTTTGAACAAGAAATCCTTTGCGCTAGATATCTTCCACAAGACAACAAAATCAATATCAATAATGTTTTCATCACCTGTCAGCATTAAGCTTTCAGATTTTACGCTCTGCGCCGATGTTGAGTTGCTGAAATTACGGCGCGTGTAATCTTGCGCGCCGATTTGAATACGGCGTTCATTTTCAACATCAACAACAGTTGCATCCTGAATAGGCCATGGCATACGATACTGCAAACCCGGCTGTTCTTGTGTGCGCGTATATTTACCAAACGTCGTCACAACGCCATGCTGTGAAGGCTGCAAAGTATAAAACCCTGTCGCCGCCCAAAGGCCAATGACCACCAAAATCACAAGCGATATCATTTTACCGCCACCAAAATTGCCGGGCAAAACGTCATTCAAATTCTTTTGCGCCTTACGAAGCAGCTCATCTAAGTCAGGCGGCATATCACCGCCGCCGCCGTTACCGCTGCCCCATGGGCTGCCGCCACGACCGCCGCCACCAGAGCCGCCGCGATTACCACCGCCATTGCCCCATGGATTTTTATGGTCGCCCATAGCGTTTATTTGAGCTTCGCCCTGCTGATGGGCATCAAAGGATGAAGAGTCGCTGTGCGTCATATGTATTTATCCTGCTGTGACTTGATTGCAATTTATAAAAAACTAACCTATTAAAAAGTAACTGATTTTAACCGTCTGATTTGGTCAGAAAAAATCAAACGCATATAACAATATCGTTTTTACGCAGAAAGGCAACAGCTTGATGTTCAAAATCGCCCGTCTATTTCACAAGAAACAGCCAGACGAAGCGGTGCTCTATAACGCGCTTAGAGCAATAAGCACGCCTGATGGCGCGGGTGACATTGTTTCTGCAGGGCGCGTTTCTGCGCTCAATATATTAAACGACCAAATTATCTGCGTCATCGAGATTCCGACCGCCGACCAAGCTGCAGCCTATGAAAAAACCCGCATTGAGGCCGAATCAGCCTTAAAAAACTGCGCGCAAGGTTATGCTGTGCAGATCGTTTTAACCGCCGAAAGTGCCGCCCCCGCAAAACAAGATAATGACACAAGCTGCGGCAGCAAAGCATCCCGCCCTGCGCCGTCGCCACCACTACCGCGCCCTGATGTAAAACATATTATTGCCGTCTCATCCGGTAAAGGCGGAGTCGGTAAATCAACCATCGCATTTAACCTCGCCACAGCTCTACAGCGAAAAGGGCACAAAGTCGGCCTATTAGACGCCGATATATATGGCCCGTCTGTCCCGCGCCTAAGCGGCCTTACCGAGATACATTACGGACAAAGCAAACCAGATACCAATGCGGAAGGTAAAATTATTCCCCCTGAAGCGCATGGCCTAAAAATCATGTCGATTGGTTTTTTAATTTCCGAAGAAAGCCCACTCATATGGCGCGGCCCAATGGTGCAAAGCGCCATCACCCAATTATTCCGCGATGTTGATTGGAACGGCCTTGATTACCTCATCATCGACATGCCGCCCGGTACAGGCGATGCGCAGTTAACATTAGCGCAAAAAACGCCGCCCGATGCAGCGATCATCGTTTCTACGCCACAAGACCTTGCCCTTATTGACGCGCGCAAGGGATTAGAAATGTATAAAAAAACCAATATCCCAATATTAGGCATCATTGAAAATATGTCCTTATTCACCTGCTCGAAATGCGGGGAAACATCTGAAATATTCGGTCATGGCGGCGCAGAAAGCGAAGCAAGTAAACTTGGTGTAGACTTTTTAGGCGCCGTACCGTTAAATATCGACATCCGCATGGCGGCAGATCAAGGCGAGCCTGCAAAAGACACCGCGTTTAATGCCATTACAGATAAAGTCATTGCCGCCTGCACAAACGACACTGGAGCATAATATGTCAGAAAACTTAACGCCAAACTTAGAAAACGCCATTAAAATATGTTGGGCCTATAGTTGGCGGACGATATCATCAGCATATATTATTGGCAGCATTATCGCTTTTTTATGGGGGCTTGCCGGTAAAGCACTTGGCCTACCAGAAAACGTCATTCTAACTGGCGCAACAGCATGGGGTATAATTGTGCTTGTCGTCGTATCCGTTTATTTTGTCCACCGCCTAATGACCGCAGGTTTTGGCAAAGACAAACAATATAAAATTACACTTGTAAAAAGTAACGCTGAACATGAATAATACACCAAACAAAACACCTGCCGATAAGCAGGCAGAACTTGCCGCAAAGAACAAAAAACTATTCAAAACAGTTTTCTTGATTGTTTTTGTGATGGTTGGGCTCGCCTATGCGTCCGTCCCGTTATATAGCATTTTCTGCCGCGTCACAGGGTTTGGCGGCACACCGCAATTCGCTGATGCTGCGCCTGATAAGGACCTCATTCGTGAACGCCAAATCCGCATCAATTTTTCATCGGATATTAACCAGAACTTACACTGGGACTTTAAACCCGGAGAACGTAGTGTCACCGTCAATATTGGCGCACAAGGCCTAACCCATTATATAGCAAAAAATCTTGATGATACCCCCAGCGCGGGCACAGCCATATATAATGTCACCCCCCTAAAGGCTGGAAAGTATTTTCACAAAATTGAATGCTTTTGCTTCGGCGAACAAATTTTACAGCCCGGCCAAGAAGTGCAAATGCCCGTGTTGTTTTATGTCGATCCTGCCTTTGCGGATGACCCGCATATGGAAGATGTCAGCTTAATCACCTTATCTTATACCTTTTATCACACCGAATCTGAGGCTTTAGAAAAGGCGCTTGAGGAATACTACGACGCGCCATAAGATAACACTCTTGTGAAACGAACAACTTTATGGTTTTATTAGACAAATTATTTTATTATAAAACAAATAAGAAATAACAACGTAACGATCTCATTTTTTCAAAACAGGAATAGAATAAAATGGCTGAGGAAATAGAATATACAACCACGGGCAAGCCGCATCCATATCATTTGGTCAATCCAAGCATATGGCCGTTAATGGGCGCAGTTGCCGGCGGGATTTTTGCTTCGGGTATGGTCATGTATATGCACGGCGCCGAAATTGCAGGCACAAAAATTGGTTTATTTGGCCCAATTTTGGGTGTTTTGGCCATTTTAGCCGTTATGTTTTTTTGGTGGAAAGACGTTATACACGAATCTGTTGTAGAAAAAGCACACACAGCTATCGCCTCAATTGGTTTTCGTTACGGCATGCTATTGTTTATCGCATCTGAAGTAATGTTCTTCGTTGCGTTTTTCTGGGCGTTCTTTGATGCATCCCTTTTTGCAGGCGAAGCCCGACAATTCCTGCGTGTTGAATATACCTCCGGTATTTGGCCGCCGCCACAAATAACAATTATTGAACCATTTGATTTGCCGTTCATGATGACAATGATCCTGCTTCTATCTGGTACAACTGTGACATGGGCGCACCACGCAATCTTGGAAGGCAAGCAAGAAGAAATGGCTAAAGCTTTGGGTATTACCGTGCTTCTTGGCGTTATTTTCCTTGGTTTCCAAGCTTACGAATACCAGCACGCTGAATTTGGTTTTAAAGATGGTATCTATCCATCTGCTTTCTACATGGCGACAGGCTTCCATGGTTTCCACGTTTTAGTCGGGACAATCTTCCTTGCTGTATGTTGGTTACGCGCACTTCAAGGACACTTTACCAAAGAGCACCATTTCGGCTTTGAAGCGGCTGCTTGGTACTGGCACTTTGTTGATGTTGTTTGGTTGTTCCTGTTTGTTGCCATTTACTGGTGGGGCAATAAAGTCGGCATGGGCGATGCATCTGCATTGGCAGAGGTTGCCAAAACGGCCGCGGCGGCACATTAATGTCATCGCAAGATAAAAATGCTAATAACGCCATTTTAAGCCTGCTTAGAATGGCGTTATTTTGTACATGTCCGAAATGCCACCAAGGTAAAATCTTCCAAGACGGTTTTCTGAAATTCGATTTAAAAGAAAAATGTGACCAATGCGGATTAGATTTAAGCCGTAGCGACAGCGCAGATGGCCCTGCCGTATTCTTGATTTTCTTCCTCGGCTTTCTGCTTGTACCGCTCGCTTTGATTGTTGAGGTGAAATTTGGTTGGCCTGTTTGGGTGCATGTGCTTGTCTGGGGCAGTTTCGGCCTCATCCTAACGCTTGGCGCGCTAAAACCGATTAAATCATTCGTCATCGCTTTACAGTATAAATATCGCAAAAGCGATTGGGACGACAATCCGCCGCCGCGTGTATAATATTAATACATTAAAACAAACAAGGCGGCCTACCAGCCGCCTTTATCTTTTATAGTATTTAGAAATTTATACCGCTTTAACGCCATCCTTAATTAAAGACGCCTTACGGCCTGTTGTAATTGATGCAATGATTTTCTTATTGCTATAAATTGATGTGCGTGTGGCTTTATTTTTCTGGTTCGCTATATCTTTCATCATTATTGTCCTCCCTAAAAAAACTGACAAAGAGCCACAGGGAAAATTGTCCCCGTGTTACACACCCATATATCAACGCTTTTTAGTAATAATATAAATGCTACCATAGAATCACGCCGCAAACAAGACAAACTCACCTTATACGTGTCATGGCAAGGCGTATATAAACCAGACAATAAAAAAACCCAGCTAAAGCCGGGTTTCGAAAATGCGTCAATTTCATGTTCTAATTAGTGAACGTGAAGTGGTTCTAAATCATTGTGACGCGCGCAAATTTCAGCGGCATTCATATCATGCTCAACCATAATCGGTGTCCCATCAGCCGCGCAAATAGCAATCGCGACGCGCCCTTCAACTTCAATCTCTTTCAAATACGCAACCGCGTGCATACCAAAATTTAAAAAATCCTTTGAAGAAAGATTACGAATAGATTTATCGGCAATAGATATCTTATTTAGCACGCTTTTTACTCCTGATAATACCCACAAAAAGACTTATTTAGCCTTTCCTTATATAGTGATAATGATACAAATTAGTTAATGTCAGGTTAACTAGATAAAATTTTATCTAATTTGTTCCCAACTCCATTGAATCACAGCAATGTTTAATTGAAATAAGCCGTTCAGAACCGCCGTTCTTATGACTTTTTAGACTTCCCTGATTCTACATCAATTGTCCGATCAAGCAAAGCCTTTTCCGTCTTATCACCGTCAGTAATTTTAATATTACGCATATTCGATTCCGGCACAATTTGTTCCATATCAACATGTAACAAGCCATTTTGTAGCGTTGCCCCAAGGATCTCTATACCATCAGCAAGGACGAAACTGCGCTGAAACTGGCGTGCCGCAATACCGCGGTGAAGAAAAATTCGGTCATGCGTATTTTCTGCTGCGCGCCCGCGAATAACCAATTGGTTTTGGTCAACACTGACATCTAAATCATCCATTGTGAACCCCGCCACTGCCAAAGTAATGCGCAGCTTGTGCTCACCGATTTGTTCAATGTTATAAGGCGGATAGCCTTCATGTGCTGATTTCTTGAGCTGATCAAACGTCCGCTCGAAATGGTCAAAGCCCAAAAATAATGGACTATCAAAAAGTAAACGAGTCATTTTACATATCCCCTCAACTGAGCGAGTTACAATATTTTATGCCATCGACCTAATCATTAAGCATCGCATGGCCTATATACATATATAATAACCTTGACAAAAATTGCAAGCCTCGCTAAATTCCAGCCAAACAATAAACATAATACAGGGCCAAAGAACACGCCATGAGCAATTTAGGTAAGCAATTTATATATGCAGGCTGCGCCGCGGCCTTAACCGCTTCGGCGATGTTTTCTGCGCAGGCGAATAATAATGCGCCCACATCAACAACGTCATCAACAGAAAAATATGACAGCCAAATTCTGCCGATTAATCCACCGCTCCCCGCGGGTCTAAGTGCTGCCTTCTTCATATGGAGCGGACCATTTAGCCCGTATGAACAGCGCAAATTTAGCCCTGAATACAAAGAAGCCGGTGATATTGAGGCTGCAGAAGACGCAGATACCGTACAATTACCAAACATAACAACAAAAATAAAAGACCCATTAACCGTATAAGGGAGGTTACAATGAAAACATTGAGTAAAGGATTCTTCGCCGCGGCATTAGTTTTAAGTACCCCACTACCGCTTGCGACCGGCGCATGGCTATATGATGAAGTCACCACACCGACAGAAGAGAAAATGGAAAATGGCGGCGTTGATATGACGCTTCCTGCGTGCTTGTTATTCGGGCTAACCGCGTTGCCTTACGGGGTCATCGGTTTTGGTGCATATCGAGTATTTAGCAAAAAACCAGAAGCGCCAAAGCAAGATACGCAAAACGATCAGCCACAAGCGCCAAAAGCCAGTTAAAATACGAATGGTTTGATTATTTTTTAGATGCCGTTTTGATAAAGACGCGGTCGCAATACATACACTCAACCGAATCTTGCCCTTCAAATGTGTAATAAACCACCGGATGCCCCAATGCGCCGCCGCCGCCATCGCAGCTAACGCTATCTATATCGGCTTTAACCTTAATGGTTTCAGGCTTTTTAAAATCCGGCTTTACAACTTTGTTCATTTTAGGGTATCCAATACGCTAAATATTTACACTTTATTCGTATTTTATTTGTATAAAAAGATAAGGTAAAGCCTTTTATTAGGTGTTTTAGTCTATTTTAGGACAAGCCAATGGGGACACAATGACATTAACAACCCTAAAATTTGTAGAAAACAAGATTATATCCGGCAAAGCAGATAAATATATTAACGTCCATGTTGATGCCGCCGCCGTTATTAAAAGCTGGAAAAGCTCTGTATTTAGTTTTGAATGGCTTACCCCTAACGGTACAGTAAAGCCATTAGAGGCGCTAAATGACGGCGAACGCGCCAAACGCGAAGCCGTAGAACAAGATATTGACCAAGGTAAAAATTTGGAAACCCCTATTCTAGGTATAGGCTTAATGGAAAATGTTGAAATCGGGGCAGGCCGCGCCCTGTTTTTAACCTTATTTGATAAGGGAGAAAAAACTATACCTGTTCATATTCCCAAATCTAACGAAAAAGACTTCGCTAAATTTATCAAAGCTAAATCATAAAAAAAGCCCCCGAAAACGGAGGCTTTTTATTAAATTTTATAACCAGCTAATTACTTAACTAGGCGGCTTTCAAATACAGGCTCAGCTGTTTTTACTGCTGCTTTAGGCATCTCTTTTTTCGTACCAGCTGTACGGTCAGATGCATAAGGCGCTGCGCCATCGTTTGAATACATGCCTTTGTCGCCGTCTGAAGAACAAGCAGATGTTGCCATCAAAGCACCCGCAACAAAAACAAGTGAAAGAATTTTTTTCATTATAAATACCCTCATTTTGATGAGTTTTGAGAAATAAAAGACCATAAGCCTCGCACCACAGGAGCGAAACTATTATCATTTATACACGCAAAAGAACGTCTTGCACAGGGGGTATTTCAAAAAAAACGCAAAAATAGAAATAAAAAGAGAAATATAGCGTAAATTTTCTACAATAACTTTTTACAGAGTCTCAACGTCCAGACTTATTGTTCGGCATAATGGGTCTGCTTATCAAAATAAGCATTGATGCTGTCACGCAAAGCACCGGCAATCTTTTTCTGATGCGCTGGTGTATTAAGCAAATCCGCCTCTGCACGGTTCGACATGAACCCTATTTCAACAAGAACAGACGGTATATCAGGGGCCTTCAAAACAGCAAACCCCGCTGAATGCAAAGGCGTTCTCAGTGTACGAATATTATGTGACTTAAACGCGTCAACAAATTGGCTAGCCAAAAAAACAGACTGATTCTTGGTGTCGCGCATCGCCAAATCAATCAAAATCGTCGCGACATCCGTACCCTCATCTGATAAATCGACACCAGCAATTAAATCAACCTTATTTTCGCGCGCCGCCAGGCGGGCGGTTTGCGCATCTGATGCTTTTTCCGACAATGTATAAACTGAGGCGCCCCGCACCTTGCGCGATTCAACAGAATCCGCATGTATAGAAACAAATAAATCAGCATTATTGTCCCGCGCAATGCGCACGCGCTCCGAAAGACGAATAAAACGATCATCACTTCGCGTTAGAATAACGTTATAACGCCCCGTTTCCTGCAACAGGTCACGCAAGCGTTTTGCGGTTGATAAGACAATCATTTTTTCATGGACACCATTCGCCCCCGGAGCACCGGGGTCTTTTCCGCCATGACCAGGATCAAGAACAACCGTGTATTTTCTATATGGCGCAGCTTTAGGCGCCGTATGCTTTGCAGGTTTCTTTTCTACTAAAGACGCATTACGTGTTGCTGGTGTTGTAAGTACAGGCGTAGCCTTCTGCACAGATTGCATCTCTTTAATAGGCCCTGAGTGAATAACATCCAGAACTAAACGGTGCGGCTTCCCGCCATCAGCAGGAAGTGAGAACTGGCTTTTCACAGAAACGCGCGCCGCTAAATCAAAAACCAAACGTAAAGTTTGCTCATCGCTACTATGACGCACGGATTTTATTAATTTACCCGCAAAGCTTGGCAGAGCTGCACAGCTTAAATTTTTGCCCTTAAAATCAACAATCAAACGCTCTGGTGAAGATAAGGTAAAAACATTAGCCGGCATCGCGCCAGATGTTTCAATTACTATGCGTGTTTTATCGGGGTGATCTCCAACACGCACATTTTGTACATGCATCGCACCAGCTGAAGCCACACACAAAAATGCTGCCAGAACTATACTGGACAGGGAGACAACAACAGATTTAAAAAAAATACGCATGAATCGCGTAGTAAGAAGCGAAGTTTTCATAGTTATACTATACAACCATCTCCTAAAGCGCGGCAAAATATTTTTTTCATTTTATAAAATTATTATTGTGTAAAAACGAAACTCTGTGTATTGTAAAAAATGTAGTGACACACTGTGGTTATAGCATTTACTCGTAGGTGAAAGCGTTTAAGAACAGAGAAAACATTGCGCGCATTAGGAAAAAAAGTACCGCGCAAGATCAGAAACGCTAGAAAAATTAAGGTTTCGCTAGCCACAGACAGTGAAAACATTTTGAAGAAAATGAAAAATAATTAGGAATTTTACAAGACTGTATAACAGATGAACACTGTGGCCAAACTAATCCAATCATATAGAGTACGCCCGAGAACCGTGATGTGATTTTCACATTCGCGGCATTTTGTGTTTTTCAAACATCGTCTTTACAGATCCCTAATCATCATTCTCAGCAAAATGTGTTTTGATTATTGATAACGGCAAGCGGCCACCTGCTTATCGTCACTACCGGGTTATAACCGTTTGCCCCGTAGGAGTTTAAATACAATGGCAAAAAGAATGCTAATTGATGCAATGCATGCTGAAGAGACACGCGTTGCAGTTGTCGACGGTAATCGTCTTGAAGAATATGATTACGAAAGCACGTTCAGAAAGCCTCTTAAAGGCAATATTTTCTTGGCAAAAGTAACGCGCGTTGAACCATCATTACAGGCCTGTTTCGTCAATTACGGTGGCAACCGTCACGGTTTCCTTCCGTTTTCAGAAATTCACCCAGATTATTTCCGCATCCCAATTTCAGACCGCGAAGCTTTAATCGAAGCGCAGCGCCAAGAGATGGAAGCACGCCTTGCTGCCGAAGAAGCAGAAGACGAAGCCGAGTTTGCAGAAAACCAAAGTGATGACGAAGACATCAGCGATGATACACCACCAGAAGAAGTAACAACTCTAGAAGGCGGTCAAGAAGTCATCGAAGACGATGCAGACGCCGATGAAGCTACAGAAACTGCGAAAAAAGACAAAGCTGCTGAAGCCGAAGAAAAAGAAACAAAGAAAAAACCACGCCGTGGCCGCAGATCCCGCAAAAAAGATGCGCAGGAAGAAAACAGCCAAGACGAGGAAACAGCCGATTCTACACCATCAAAAAAAGAAAGCATTGGCAACACAGTTAACGACGCCGAAGAGCTTTCAGACGACGAACTTGACCAAGAAGTAAATGGTAACGTTGCATCTGATGATGAAGAAAACGAAGACGGCAATGACAACAAACGCCGCGGACGTGGGCGTGGGCGCGGACGCTACAACAACCGTGGGCGCGGGCGTGGACGCGGACGTTACAATAACAACAACAAACGCATGGCATCGAATGCGCGCCGCGTTGAAGTTGTTGGCGGTGACGGCATTGAAGGTGATCAAATTCAACGCCCATCTTTGAAAAAGAATTACAAAATTCAAGAAGTCATTAAACGCGGCCAAATCATGCTGATCCAAGTCTCTAAAGAAGAGCGCGGCAACAAAGGCGCAGCAGTGACGACATATCTATCTCTACCAGGCCGCTATTCTGTATTGATGCCAAATAGCCCACGCGCTGGTGGCGTTAGCCGCAAAATCGCAAACTACAAAGAACGTAAGCGTATGCGCGAAATTCTTTCGGACCTACAGGTTCCAGAAGGCATGTCTGTTATTATGCGTACAGCCGGTACATCACGCACAAAAACCGAAATTAAACGTGATTTAGATTACTTGATCCGTCTATGGAACAAAATTCGCGAAACCACATTGGAATCCACAGCGCCTGAACTTATTTATGAAGAAGGCAGCCTAATGAAACGCTCAATCCGCGACATTTACACACGCGACATTGAAGAAGTTCTTGTTGCGGGCGTCGAAGGCTATAAAGAAACCAAGAACTTCATGAAAATGCTTATACCTTCTCACGCAAAACGCGTACAGGAATATAAAGACGGTAATATACCGCTCTTTACGCGTTACCAAATTGAAGGTCAAATTAACGAGATTGGTACGCCAACCGTTAAATTGCGTTCTGGCGGGTCATTAGTTATTCATCCGACTGAAGCGCTTGTATCAATCGACGTTAACTCTGGCCGTGCCACAAAAGAGCGTCACATTGAAGAAACGGCGTTAAAAACCAACCTTGAAGCCGCAGAAGAAGTTGCTCGTCAACTACGTTTGCGTGACCTAGGTGGCCTTGTCGTAATCGACTTCATTGATATGGAGAATTACCGCAACAACCACAAAGTCGAGCGCAAAATGCGTGAATCGCTTTCAGGTGACCGCGCACGTATCCAAATTGGTCGTATTTCGAACTTCGGCTTGATGGAACTTTCACGTCAGCGTCTAAACCCAAGCCTTGCCGAAGCACAATATGAGCCATGTTCACATTGTAACGGTACAGGTACAGTACACACCGTTGACGCCGCAGCGATCCAAGCGCTTCGTGCACTGGAAGAAGAGGGCACATTAAAACGCTCATCGCGTATTGTCCTGAATGTTTCACCAAAAGTTGCGCTGTATATTCTTAACAACAAACGTGACCTATTGGCAGACATTGAATCACGCTATAGCTTTAAGTGTTTCATCCAAGTTGATGATAATATGCCAGCGCGTCAATATACAATCGAGCCAATCAAAGAAGCTGAAGGTGAAGAGCTCACGACAAGGACACGGGAAACAGATGATTCTACACCAGAAGCAACCGAAGAGGACGATAACAACAAAAAACGCGGCCGCAACCGCCGTAATAATCGCAATCGCCGCGGGCGTGGTGGTCGTGATGAACGCGATACAAAATCAGATTCAGAAGATGAGAATGACAATGCTGAAAACGTGACAACAGAATCGAACGACTCTGATAGTGACGATCAGCCAAAGAAATCACGCTCACGTCGTGGCCGCAATAATCGTCGCGATCAACGTGCCAAGAAAGACGCGGACAACAAGGAAACAGATGATTCTACCGAAAACACATCAGCCTCCGCAGAACCATCAGCAGAAACTCCTGTTGAAGAAAAGCCCGTAAAGGCCAAAGAAAAAGCGGAAGAAGAAGCAAAAGCTAAGCCGGAGACCAAAAAGAAGCCAGCAAAAGCCAAAACACCCCGCGCTAAGAAAGCTAAGAAAGAAGATAAAGAAAAGGCTGATAGCAAAGATACTGCATCAACAGAAGTTCCTGTCGCACCATCTAACGATGATGTCCCTGAACAAAAATCTGATGCACATAAAGAGCATGAAACAGTCAATCAAGAACCCAAAAGCAAAAAACGCGGCTGGTGGAGCAAATCCTAATCTTGATAAGAAATAAGAAAAAACCGGCTTAAACGCCGGTTTTTTTGTATCTGTAACTTAACAAGCTTATGCAGCATCTGAATATTTCCGCGCCTTCTGGCCTATAATACGCTGTAAACCAGCAAACAGACTGCCCATGTTATTGCGGTTGCGTGTTGCCCAAACAACACGGCTACACCCTTGCCGACGCAAGTCATCATAGAAACGACACACAACTTCAACGGCGCGCAAGTTCTTATCTGCGGCATCGACAATAAAATCCCGCGCCAAATTAATCGCATCGTCACGTTGCGCCGCGCGTCCAACCATACGCCATTTTTGCGTAGTCGCGCCTAGGTCATCATCATATTCTGAGATGATCTTATATATATAATATTCTTTCTTCTTCATTTGATCCTAAACAAATAAAAAATAACTTTATAATAATAGGCTGAATCTAAGCGGAAAGGCTTAATATAGTATTAACAGAATTGTAAAAACGCAAAAGCTCTGCTATAATTCCATATCATATTGTGAGTTAATCTATCCCTTTCTGGATATCCCTTTTAACAACCTTTCAAAATGAATGTATCTACATGGCACGCCAAAAACGCACCAATAGTAAAAAACAGATTCTACCTGATTCACTGCACAGCTTCCTCGCACGGCGCATTATCGACAGTCTTAGCTTAGGCATACTAGGCCTAGGCGCTTTTTTGCTTGTCACCATTTTCACCTATAATCGTAATGATCCGTCTATGAATATTGCCACATCAAGCGATGGCACACATAATTTAGGTGGCTTATTTGGCGCAAACATCGCGGATATTCTACTACAAAGCTTTGGCTTTGGTGCTTTAATGCTGGGTTTGTTGCCAATAATCTGGGGCATTCGCCTATTTAAACGTAAAATACTTCAGAACTTCGCTTTACGTCTCGCTTGTGCATTATTTGCAACCATCAGCCTATCCATTGGATTAACTTTATTCCCTGCAAACGGCCTTATTAACCAAAGCTACCTAGGCGGCAGCGTCGGCCTGCTCATGACTAATAAAATCACCGCATTTATGCCGCAACATTGGGCAACACTTGCACATATCATAATTCCATCACTATTTCTTATCGCTGCAGCACTTACCGCAGGCATTGCAACAGCACTACAAAAAGAAGAATGGCAAAAAATTGCGCATAAAATAGCAACAATTATTATTTATACCATCCAGATGCTAATCGCATGCGCCCACAACATCCATTACTGGTTAAAACGTCATGGTGCTTATGATGAAGCGCAGGGCCAGAAACAAACAAAAACTAAACCAAAATGGCCAAGTTTTAAAATGCCGACAAAACCAGCGCGCAGTGAAAAACAAGCATCATCCCTTAAACAAAAAGAAGACTCTGTAAAAAAGGCGGCGCCAGAACCAGCACAAAGCGGCGCAAGTGTTTCACGTGAAACACATGATTCACAAGAAGCAAAAAACAAAACATTCAAGGTCATGACACCGAAAAAGGCAACTAAAGATAAAACAGATACATCACAAATATCTTTCGCACTTGACCCGAACACTGAGTGGGAACTGCCTAGCATAGACCTACTCGCAGAAACACCAAAAGCAGAGGGCAACGATCAGCACGATACAAAACAGCTAGAAGAAAATGCTGAAAACCTACAAAACGTTCTTAATGATTTTAATGTAAAAGGCGATATTGTCTCTATTCATCCAGGCCCTGTTGTTACACTATATGAATTAGAGCCAGCACCAGGTACAAAATCATCCCGCGTTATTGGGCTCTCTGATGATATTGCGCGCTCAATGTCGGCCGTATCCGTCCGCGCGGCTGTTGTGCCGGGACGTAATGTCATTGGCATTGAACTCCCAAACAAAATACGCGAAACCGTATATTTACGAGACTTGTTACAGAGCCGCGACTATGCAAAAAGCTCAGCTCATTTGCCGCTTATATTGGGCAATGATATTGGCGGTCACGCTGTTATAGCAGACCTTGCTAAAATGCCGCACCTTCTGGTTGCTGGTACAACAGGATCTGGTAAATCCGTAGCCGTCAACACAATGATCATGTCCCTGCTCTATCGCCTACCGCCTGAAAAGTGCCGCTTCATCATGATTGACCCGAAAATGCTGGAACTGTCAGTTTATGACGATATTCCGCATTTATTATCACCGGTCGTAACTGAACCAGGCAAGGCCGTTGTCGCCCTTAAATGGGTTGTACAAGAAATGGAAAACCGTTACCGCGCCATGTCAAAACTCGGCGTACGAAATATTGACGGTTACAACAAGCGCGTTACCGAGGCCGCGAAAAAAGGCGAAGTCCTTCTGCGTAAAGTACAAACAGGCTTCGATGCCGAAACGGGCAAGCCAACCTATGAAGATCAACCACTAGATCTCGAGGAACTACCATATATCGTCGTTGTCGTTGATGAATTTGCCGACCTTATGCTCGTTGCAGGTAAAGATGTTGAGAACGCCATTCAGCGCCTTGCCCAAATGGCACGTGCCGCAGGTATTCACCTTATCATGGCGACACAGCGACCATCTGTTGACGTTATCACCGGCGTTATTAAAGCTAACTTCCCAACACGGATAAGTTTCTCAGTTACCTCAAAAATTGATAGCCGCACCATCCTTGGTGAAGGCGGCGCTGAACAGCTTCTTGGTCAAGGTGATATGCTCTATATGGCTGCTGGTGGACGCATAACACGTGTTCACGGCCCATTCGCAAGCGACTCTGATGTCGAGAAGGTCGTTAAACACATCAAAGCGCAAGGCGCCCCTGCCTATCTTGATGAAATCACCGAGGCCGATATGGATGGTGGTTTTTCTATGGGCGGTGAAAGCGAAGGCGGCAGCGATGTTGATGAGCTCTATGACCAAGCCGTCGCGGTTGTCGCACGCGAACGCCGCGCTTCAACAAGTTTCATTCAACGTCATCTGCAAATCGGTTATAACCGCGCCGCACGCATTATCGAAGAAATGGAACGCCAAGGCGTCGTCGGTAAGGCCAACCATGTCGGTAAACGAGAGATTCTTGTTGGCGATCATGGCGATGATTACTAAGCCCATATAAAACAGTATTTATCAAACCAGATGAAGCCAGAATTTTCTGGCTTTTTCATATTAAATAAAGTATAAGAACGTCATGCAAGAAAATACTTATGATGTCATTGTTATTGGTGGCGGTCACGCCGGTACAGAAGCCGCTGCAGCAGCAGCCCGCTGCGGCGTGCACACAGCCTTAGTTACACATAAAATTGACACGATTGGCGTCATGTCCTGTAACCCCGCAATTGGCGGGCTCGGCAAAGGTCACTTAGTACGTGAAATTGACGCCTTAGACGGCATTATGGGCCGCGCCATTGATAAAGGCGGCATTCAATTCCGCATGCTCAACGCATCCAAAGGCGCTGCCGTTCAAGGCCCCCGCGCCCAAGCCGACCGTAAATTATACCGCGCCGCTGTACAAGAACTTATCAAGGCGCAAGATAACCTCACCCTTATCGAAGCAGGTGTTGACGACTTAATCATAGAAGACAATAAAGTCAGCGGCATTATCACAGAAGACGGCACAAAGATCAGCGCAAACGCCGTTGTTTTAACAACAGGCACATTCCTACGCGGCATTATACACCGCGGTGAAGAACAGCGCCCCGCAGGGCGCATCGGTGAAAAACCTGCTGTAAAGCTCGGTGAGACACTTGAGAAACTCGGCTTACCACTCGGCCGCCTAAAAACTGGTACGCCGGCGCGCCTTAATGGCAAAACGATAAAGTGGGATCAGTGTGATGAACAACCGGGCGATGCGCAGCCACAGCCCTTCTCATTCATGAACAGCGAAATTACTGTGCCACAAATTTCCTGTTACATCACATACACCAATGAAACAACACACAGCGCCATTCGCGATAATATACATCGTGCGCCTATTTATTCTGGCCAAATTGAAAGTAAAGGCCCGCGTTATTGCCCATCTATTGAAGATAAAATCATGCGCTTTGCAGATAAAGAGCGCCATCAGATTTTCCTTGAGCCAGAAGGCCTTGATGATGATACGGTTTACCCGAATGGCATTTCAACATCCCTGCCGATTGATGTACAAGACGCATTAATTCGTAGTATCAAAGGCTTAGAAGAAGTCGAAGTATTTGAATATGGCTACGCCGTGGAATATGATTATTGCGACCCCCGTGATTTAAAGCCAACATTAGAATCATCGCGCCTATCAGGTCTATTTATGGCCGGGCAAATTAACGGCACAACCGGATATGAAGAAGCCGGCGCTCAAGGCGTTATGGCGGGCATAAACGCCGCCTTACAAACAAAGGGAGAGAACGAAACATTCATTCTTGACCGTTCCGAAGCCTATATCGGTGTAATGATTGATGATCTCATCACACGCGGCGCGCCAGAGCCTTACCGCATGTTTACATCACGCGCTGAATATCGCTTACGCCTCCGTGCCGACAACGCAGACCAACGCTTAACGCCGAAAGCCATTGAGATTGGCGCGATTAGTGATGCCCGCAAAGGCTTGTGGAACAACAAGGCCGAGCGCCTTGCAGATGCTCGTCAACTAATGATGGACACCTTAAAAATTTCACCAAATGCATTATTACAGCATGGCATCACCATTAAACAGGATGGTAAAGTGCGCAGCGCTTCTGAACTGCTTGCTTACCCGAATATTGACTGGGATACATTAGCAGGCATTTGGCCTGAAACACAGGATATCGCAGCGGATATTAAAGAACAAATTGAGATTGATGCGCTATATGCCGGCTATCTGTCACGCCAAGAGGCCGACATTATCGCCTTTAAAAAGGACGAAGCACTGAAAATTCCTGATGGTTTTGATTATATATCTGTAGGCTCTCTATCGACAGAAATTGTACAAACATTGAACAATGCGAAGCCAGCGACAATTGGCGCAGCTTCACGCTTGCCGGGTGTTACGCCCGCAGCGCTTGTGTCCATTATGCGCTTTATTAAACGTAAAGAAGCGGCCTAGTAAAATGGTTTTTATTACAAACAAAGCGATAAATGTTTCACGTGAAACAGATTCACAGCTTGCCACATATAATGCGCTACTCCACAAATGGCAAAAAGCAATTAATATCGTAAGTCCCTCAACATTGAACGATTCGCAGCAGCGCCACTTTGTTGATTCGCTGCAAATTGCGTCTTTAATTCCAAAGAACACAGAAACGCTCTATGACCTTGGTAGCGGCGGTGGCTTCCCCGGCATGGTACTTGCCATAGCTGCGCCACAAATTACTGTGACGCTCATTGAATCGGATCGTAAAAAGTGCAGCTTTTTATCAAATGTTTCACGTGAAACAGGCATAAAGGCCAATGTTTGTAACGAGCGTATCGAACAAACAAGCCTACCCGCACCAGATGTTATTACCGCCCGCGCCCTTGCGGATTTAGAAACATTATTCACATGGTGTATTGACTGGGCCGCGCAAAATCCTGCCCTTACATTGCTGTTCCCCAAGGGGCGTACAGCACAAGACGAAATTGCTGTAGCCCAACAAAAATTTGACTTTTCTTATGAGGTACACCCATCTATCGTCAGTGAAGAAAGTTGTATTATCGCTGTGCATAAACTGCAAAAGCGTACAGCGTAAACTTGACCAACACCCCCAAAAACTGATTCAATAGGCTTAATCAAGACAAAAAAGCCGCACAGAAGAAATCTGTGATGACGCAGAATTCAAACATATACGAATTGGTGTACATATGGATAAAACAAATAAATTACCAAAAGTTTTTCTCCGCCGTCCTAAGCTTGCAAAAAAGAACACAGCGTTAAAAATTCCACGCTTACTGGCAATTGCCAACCAAAAAGGCGGTGTTGGCAAAACAACAACAGCTATCAATTTGGCAACAGCCCTGTGTGCGGTCGGCAAATCCGTCTTGTTAATCGACCTAGACCCGCAAGGCAATGCCTCAACAGGCCTAGGTGTGCGCCGCAGCGCCATCCGTAAAAGTTCATATGATTTATTGTTTGGTGATGCAAAGCCAGAGGAAGAAGCCGTTGCGACGAAAGTGCCGGGCTTATATGTTATGCCATCATCAATCCACCTTTCAGGTGCCGAAATCGAGCTTGTTACAGCGGAACGCCGTGAGTTCCGTTTGCGTGAGGCGCTACGTAAGCCTTTACCATATGATTACGTGATCGTTGACTGCCCACCATCATTAAACCTACTGACATTAAACACATTTGTAGCCGTTGATTCGGTTATAGTGCCATTACAATGTGAGTTTTATGCGCTTGAAGGTTTGTCACAGTTAACAAAAACAATTGACCGCGTTAAGCGCACTTATAACCAAAACTTAAATATTCATGGCGTGTTACTTACAATGTTTGACAAGCGCAACAATCTGTCATCCATGGTTGCCGATGATGTGCGTGAATATTTTGGTGATACCGTTTATAAAACCGTCATTCCACGCAATGTGCGCCTTTCAGAAGCGCCATCTTATGGTTTGCCAGCGATTATTTATGACATGAAAAGCCCTGGGGCACATGCTTATATTCAGCTTGCGGGTGAAATATTGCGCCGTGAACGAAAATTCGCAAACACACAGACACAGCAAATCGCATAAATTTACACCATTAAAGAAACAAAATTCAGGGCAATATTATGGACCAAGATGATAAAGCAACAAATAAGCGTGGTTTAGGGCGTGGCCTTTCAGCCTTGTTCGAAGACGAAGAGGGCATATACCCACAGGCAGACGAATTCGGTCACACACCGGGCTTAACACGCATGGAATTGCCAATCGAACAACTTAACCCTGGTCAGTTTCAGCCGCGTAAAACATTTGATCAAGACGCCCTTAAACAATTAGCGGAGTCTGTATCTACACACGGCATTTTACAGCCTATTTTAGTACGCCAACTAAACGACAATGGCGATTCTTATGAGATTATAGCCGGTGAACGCCGCTGGCGCGCTGCACAACTCGCGCAATTACATGAAGTGCCCGTCATATTGGCACAAATGAATGACGAAGAAGCTTTAGAGATTGCCCTTATTGAAAATTTACAGCGTGAAGACCTAAATGCGCTTGAAGAAGCTGAAGGTTATCAGCGTCTTATTGACCAGTTTGGCCACACACAAGGCAAATTAGCAGCCGTAATCGGCAAAAGCCGCTCACATATCGCCAATACATTACGCCTACTTACATTACCAGAAAATGTACAAGCTTTCGTTAATGATGGTAGCCTAAGCGCAGGTCATGCGCGCGCCCTTATTACCGCTGAAAACCCGATAGAGCTCGCAAAAAAAGTGGTTAATCAAGGGCTTTCTGTGCGTGAGACAGAGCGCCTTGCCAAAGAAACCAAAACAAATTACACAACAAGCGAAGACAAGCTATCTCAAGCCAAGAAAGCGTCTAAATCAGCAGACACACTCGCTTTAGAAGAAGAATTAAGCAATAAGTTGGGCCTAGAAGTAAAGATTGACCTTAAAGGCAGCCAAAGCGGCGAATTAAAAATTCGCTTCAAAGATTACGACCAACTCGATGATGTCATACACCGTCTTTCACAGGCCGCTTAAAATGAGTGTCACGAGAAACGCATCTTCCCTAGCCGCCAGCTTGCGCCAAAGCAACGCAAAAGCGTCCATTAAAGATATTATATACGATATCCTTAATGTGCATAATTACAGCATGAAAACCCGTACAATAATTGCCCGATGCGTTTATGGATCTGGTTTTACAGCCGCGCTAGCGATTAACACAGCAGGCAATATTCTAACTCTGCCACAATTTTCTTTACGCGCAGACAACTTCGGCTTAATAGCGGCCATCGCACCATGGCTATTTGGGCTCTATGTCTGGGATAAACACCTTCGCCACAGCATTATAAGCCGCAAAAAACCAAACATAATGGATCGTTTTTTGTTTTTAAGCATAGTGCCAATACTGCTTATCCTCGACACACCACTTACCACCCTGCAAAATAACATCCTTACCCTTGCAGCATTCAGCTTAGCGGCACTATTTTTTAGCCCCCTGCGTAAACGCCGCAGCTATTATACAAAAAAACATATTGACAAAAGAACAAAATAAGAACATTATAACCTCATAAACACCACAACTGTATATACCGCATGGCGTGAACGGCTATGCGGTTTTTTCTTTTTACAGCAAATTTTCCAACAGAAAGGATCCTAACATGGCTTCATTATTACCTGAAGATGCCAACGGCAACCCAATTCCCGCGTTAACATTTAAAGATAGCGGCGCACATAAAGTTAATATCGACACCGTTACAAGCGCGCGCAACACGGGCGCTTTTAGTACAAAAACAGATGTCATTAGTATTTACAGTACAGAAGATTGTTTTGTGAAAATCGGTACAAGTAGCGTTACCGCAACGACAAGCGACCATTTTATACCCGCGGGCATATATCTCGATATTGCGATCGGCCCAAATGCAGATACACAAAACGCGTATATGGCCATAATCGCCGCAAATGCCAGTGGTACTGTTTATATATCCGAGAAAGAGTAAGCGGAAGGTTTATAAGGCCGCACGTGACTTTAAGGCGGTTGAGATAGTACCTTCATCTAGGTAATCTAGCTCACCGCCAACTGGCACGCCATGCGCAAGGCGCGTAATATTGATATGCCCATAAAACGCATGAATTTCATCCGCCAAATAATGTGCCGTGGTTTGCCCATTCACCGTAGCGCCCATAGCCAAGATAACTTCGCTATATGCGCCATCTTTAAGACGCGATAACAACGCATCAATGCGCAAATCTTCGGGCGAAACACCATCTAAAGGCGAGAGCACACCGCCAAGCACATGATATTGCCCATTATAACTTTGCGTGCGTTCAACCGCCCAAATATCGGACACACCCTCCACCACACATAACACATCCCGTCCACGTTTAGGCTCTGTACATATTCTGCATGGGGCTTGTTCATCCAAATTACCGCATATAGCGCATTCTGTAATGCTATCACGCGCATGTTCCAATGCACCGACCAGCCCCGTAAGCGCACTATCTTTATTCAGCAATAAATGCAGTGCCGCGCGGCGCGCACTGCGGCGACCAAAACCAGGCAACGCCGATAAATGTTTAACCAAACTTTCTAATGCTGATAACTCTTTTGCCATTATAAGCCGCGCATCTACCCGCTTTTTTGTTGTTTTAAAAACTGCTGAACATTTGCTTTGTCCCAATGGATCAAATCTTCATTAGCATGATTATCTAACGCATAATCATGAATGTCCATAACCATTGCAGGCGGCCCAGCAATATATAGACGTTTATCTTTGAAAGATACGCCACGTGCTATCAACAAATCCTTTAGCGTCCCAGAGTGAATCGCTTCGTTTACATTATGTTCAACCACAAAATGCACATGTAAACGACCGATTCGACTCTTAAAGCTAGCCACCTCATCACGCATATATAACTCTTCGGCCTCACGTGCCGCGATAAACACATCGACATTGCGCACATCAGAAGGCTCAACCAGTAAAGTTGATAAAATAGCTCGTATCGGCGCGTAACCTGTACCGCCCGCCATGAGCACTAAATCCCGCTGACAATCACGCGTATATAACATTTCCCCCTGCGGCGCCGACAACCAAACATTCTGCTCACCCCCGCCTTGGCATACCATATCACGTAATGCCGCGCAAAAACCTGCACCATGATCGCGTATATGGAATTCCAAAATATCATCGCTTGGCGTTGACGCTATTGAATATGCGCGCGCATCCTGCCCCTCAGCATTTAAACTAATAAAGCAATATTGCCCCGCAGTAAAAAGATATGGCTTTGACGGGCAAAGGCGCAGCGCGAATATCTGTCCCCCCAGACATTCGACACTAATGATTTTCGCCCTAAACGTAAAATCACTCATTATAGCTACGCACCTTTTTAGGATCGATGTAGAAGAACAGATCACGGGTAAACACGGGATTCTCATTCACATTACTTAACTCGACTTCCGTTATATTGCCAAGCGAGTCGATCACGCGCCATTTCCTTAGGTCAAACGATCCTTCATCAAAACCTAAAATAAGCTCCCCTGCACCAGGGTCATCGCTTTGCGTCAACGTAATTTGTAGCAAACCCGCCGCCCTCATAATGCGTGTTACAGCAATATCACCCGACAAACGAATATCATCGCGTAGCAAGAAATCTGCTAAAGTTGATCCGATCGGGGCATTACTTTGTTCTTCGAGTTCGGCGTCATAGAAATAAATAAAGCGCCCATCCGCAACGATAAAATCTTCGATTGGCGGCGCGAAATCAAAACGTAACTTCCCTGGGCGGTTAAGATAGAACGTCCCTGTTAAGCTTTGCCCATTTGTCGTGGTCATCGTAAAATCAGCCTGCACTTTGGTAAGGCTGTTCAACGCATGCTGAGCCTGCAAGACATCCTTCGGTAGGTTAGCATCTACTGCAGCGCCCCCTTGCTCAGGCAATTGAACCAACAATAAAGTCGTTATGATAAGATACAAAAAACGACGCATAAAAGCCTCTTTGCTATGATGATTAAAACACAAACACTACTAGCTTATATAGGTAAAACAAACGCCAACACAAGCCTGATTGCCAGAAAACGTTATTTTACAGCGGATTCTTTTGCGATTCATGCCCCAAAAAGGTTGAGGTTAACGCAGCGCCATGCTATTCAGAATCTTGGTGTAAATTCAAACTTTTCTAAAGATACAAAAGTCATGCAAAGAACATATAAACTGCCTATATTCTTATCCGCCCTATTTCTTGCCTCCGGCCTTACTGGTTGTAGCATTCTTGAAAAAGGCGAAGCAAAATACCCAACAGGTTATGACCGCGCTGTCACAGGTGATGATAATATTTACGAAGAGCCAGAAGGCATTTTCGGCGGCAATGGATTAAACCTCTTTGGTGGCGACGATGACAAAGAAAAGCGCCAAGGCATTGCGATAGGCGTAAATAGCTATCTGTGGCGCGCAGCGCTTGATACCGTATCCTTCATGCCACTCGCCAGTGTCGACCCATTTGGCGGCGTGATTATTTCAGACTGGTATGTACCAGAAACAGCACAAAATGAACGCCTAAAACTCAACGTCTTTATCCTAAGCGAACAACTTAAGGCTGATGGCATTCGCGTCCGTGTCTTCCGTCAAGTTCGCACGGCTCAGGGCTGGGCGGACACAAAAGTTACAGACGACACAGCACGCAAAATGGAAGACGCCGTATTAACGCGCGCCCGCCAATTGCGCGTAGCTGATGGCGGCGGCGAATAAAATTCAACAATATACACGGCAATAGAGAACAATTTAGGTAAACCCAAATGACCCGTTATAATATTCAGGAAACTGAAAAGACATGGCAAAGCGAATGGGCGAAAAACAACGCCTTCAAAGCTGAAGATCACGTCTCTGGCAAAGAGAAATATTACGTACTCGAAATGTTTCCTTACCCATCTGGTAAAATTCATGTCGGCCATGTTCGTAACTATACACTCGGTGATGTTGTGGCGCGCTTCCGTAAAGCCGAAGGATACAACGTCATTCATCCAATGGGTTGGGATGCCTTTGGCTTGCCTGCTGAAAATGCCGCAATTGAAAACGGCCGCCACCCCGCGGAATGGACCTATGAAAACATCGCTGTTATGCGCGAACAGCTAAAGGCCATGGGTCTTTCATTTGATTGGGATCGTGAAGTAGCCACCTGTTCACCAGATTATTACCGTCATGAACAAAAAATGTTCCTAGACTTTTACAAGAACGGGCTTGCTTACCGTAAAGAATCTGTCGTCAACTGGGATCCTGTTGAGAACACAGTTCTTGCCAACGAACAAGTGGTTGATGGCTGTGGCTGGCGCTCTGGCGCACCGGTTGAACGCCGCACATTGAACCAATGGTTCTTAAAAATTTCAGAATATGCCGATGATTTATTATCCGCGCTTGATGAGCTACAAGGCTGGCCTGAAAAAGTCCGCATCATGCAAGATAACTGGATCGGCAAATCACAAGGTCTGGAGTTTAACTGGGATATTAACGGCTATGAGCAAGACTTAACCGTCTATACCACACGCCCAGACACTATTTTTGGCGCATCTTTTGTGGCCATTGCACCAGACCACCCATTATCAAAAACATTAGCTGGCGAAAAAGACGGCTTTGCTGAATTTATAAAACAATGCGAAGCGCTTGGGACATCCGAAGCGGCCATTGAGAAAGCCGATAAACTTGGCTTTGATACAGGCTATACCGTTAATCACCCATTCATTGCCGGTAAAACCTTGCCGCTTTATATTGCTAATTTCATCTTAATGGATTACGGCACAGGCGCAATTTTCGGTGTACCTGCCCATGATCAACGCGACTTTGAGTTCGCCCTAAAATATGGCCTTGAAATCAAACCCGTTGTCATCCCTGAAGGTGAAGATGCTGCAAGCTTTGAGGTCGAAGACAAGGCCTATAGCGGTGAAGGTAAACTCGCCAATTCAGATTTCCTTGATGGTTTAGAGATTGAAGCTGCAAAGGCGGAAGTCATTAAGCGTATCGAGGCCATGGACAAAGGCCAAGGTAAAACACAATATCGCATTCGTGACTGGGGCGTATCGCGTCAGCGTTACTGGGGCTGTCCAATCCCAATGATCCATTGTGCGGATTGCGGGATTGTCCCAGTGCCGGAAGATCAACTCCCTGTAGAGCTGCCTGAAGACGTCACATTTGATAAACCCGGCAGCCCGCTAGCCAACCACCCTACATGGAAAAACACAACATGTCCTGAATGTGGTAAAGACGCACTGCGTGAAACCGATACATTTGACACATTCTTTGAATCAAGCTGGTATTTCGCCCGTTATTGCGATTCCAAAAACGCAGATAAAGGCTTCGCTAAAGATAAAGCAGATTACTGGTTGCCTGTTGACCAATATATTGGCGGCGTTGAACATGCGGTAATGCATTTGCTCTATGCGCGTTTCTTCATGCGCGCTTTATCTGCTTGTGGCTATTCCGATGTGAAAGAGCCATTTAAGGCGCTTTACACACAAGGCATGGTCAACCACGCCACATATAAAGACGCTGATGGAAAATGGGTCTTCCCAAAAGATGTGATTAAGCAAGATGATGGCAAATTCACCCATGCCGAAACAGGTAAGGCTGTTACACAAGGCGCGGTCATCAAAATGTCAAAGTCGAAAAAGAACGTCATTGACCCGCAAGAAATCATGGATAGTTATGGCGCAGATGCCGCGCGCTTATTCATTTTGTCAGACTCTCCGCCTGACCGTGACCTTGAATGGTCAGAAGCAGGGCTTGAAGGTGCATGGCGTTTCATCAATAAATTCTACGCCACTGTACAAGATTTTGTTGAAGCGCGGCATAACCTTGATGCAAATGCACCAACAGGACTCTCGGATGACTCGAAAACGCTTCGCGGCTTAACACATAAGACCGCGGCCGAAGTCAAAGCAGACTTCCAGAACTTCCACATGAACAAAGCCGTTGCGCGCTGCCGTGAACTGTATAATGCGCTTGGCAAATTTAAACCGAAAAACGATGGTGATCAATGGGCATATAAAGAAGGGCTAGAGTATCTCACCCGCATCATGAACCCAATGATCCCACATGTAACGGAGCAACTTTGGCAAGATTTAGGCCATAACGATAAACTATATACAACAGACTGGCCTGAAACAGATAAGTCCTTAATTGTTGATGATAAGGTAAATATCGCCATTCAGGTTAACGGCAAATTACGCGCAACACTGCAAATGCCCAAAGACATTGAAAAGCAAGCCGCCGAGGAACAGGCCTTGAACGAGCCTGCAGTTCAGCGCGCGATAGAAGGCAAAACCGTGCGTAAAGTCATTGTTGTTCCTGGTCGTGTCGTTAATGTTGTCGTAGGTTAATAGAAGCAGAAAAATGATGAAAAAAGTCAAAAAACAATATCAAATAAGAATCCAATTTTTGGGTATTTTTTCATCACTTCTTATGTTGTCAGGCTGTGGGTTTCAACCGATTTACGGCAATTTGGCTACAGACGCCAAAACATCAAACATTGAAACACAGCTTAAACAAACTGAAATAGACCTTATTTCTGACCGTGAGGGCCAATATTTGCGCAATCTATTAATTGACCAGCTGCATAATACTGGCGCGATTAGTCCAGCACTTTATAGGTTAAACGTTAGTAAAATCGATGAAACTCGTAAAGATTTAGACCTTACGAAGGAATCCGATTCCACCATTGCGCAGCTTAGACTTAAAACTAATGTGAAGCTTGTACGCAAAAGCGATCAAGAAATTCTACTACAAAAAAACATATGGACGACAACAAGTTACAACATCTTAGAAAGCCAATTCACAACGCGCGTTTCTCGAAATGATGCACGTGAAAATGGCCTAAAAGAACTTGCCCGCCAGATTGAACAACAAGTTATTTTAGCGATCAGAAATCAAACGATAACAAAATAAACATGAAAATTGCTGCAAAGGACATTAATAATTTTGTGAAGTCCCCCGCGCCCAATGCACGGGTTATTTTACTCTATGGTCCTGAACGCGGCCTTCTTGCTGAACGCCTCGATATAATCGGCAAACAAATCTGCCCCGACCTTAATGATCCGTTCAATGTCACCAAGCTAGATGCCAGCCAAATCATCGAAGATCCCGCGCGCCTATCTGATGAAGCGCAATCTATTTCAATGATGGGTGGAAACCGCCTTATTATAATTCGTGACGCTGGGAACACCTTAACGAGCGCCTTAAAAGAATATCTCAAAAATCCATCCGCTGAAAACTTAGTCCTGATTGAAGGCGGCGATCTAGATGCGCGCTCTTCGCTTCGTTTATGCTGCGAGAAAGATAAAAATGCTGCAGCAATTCCATGCTATATGGAGAGCGAACGTGACATTGCCGGCACAATCCGTACAAAGCTCAATGAATATGGCCTAAAGCCTGATAATGACTGCGTTACATATCTTGCGGGCAACCTAACAGGTAACCGTAATTTTATGTATGCAGAGCTTGAAAAAATTGCCCTTTATGTCGGCGCTTTTGATGAAAAATTTGCTGCACCTTATGCCCTATCATTCGATGAAGTCCGTACAATCGTCAGCGACGGCGGCAATACAGATTTTGATGATTTAATTTTCGCTTTAGGTGATGGCCGCCGCGAAGATGCACTAAAAGCTTTCGACCGCCTAACGGCAGAAGGCGTTGTCACTATCGCCATTCAACGCGCGCTGCAACGTCATTTTCGCCGTTTATTGATTACCAAAGAGCGTGTGATGGCGGGCGAACAATTATTTGTCGCCGCAAAACAACTGAAACCACCACCATTTTTCAAAGTGCAAGATCAATTCTTCCGCCAAGTGCAAAACTGGTCAAAACCGCGTCTTGTTCAGGCCATTCAGCGCCTTAATGATATTGAAGCCAAATGTAAAACAACAGGTTATCAAGATATGACCTTAACCGCACAAACAATATTGGCTTTAGCACGTTAAATTTTAAGCACCACGCATAAAAAAACGCGCCTTATACTAGGCGCGTTTCATAAATAATCTTATTAAATCGATTTAGAACTTATAGCTCAGACCGACAGCAACGATAGCAACGTCACCTTCTGTTTCACCATTAATATCAACAGAAGCCGTTTGGCCACCGCCGTAATTAAAGTTCTTTGTCAGGTCAATTTCTTCTTCATCGATATCAATATAAGTACCTGAAAGGTCGATTGAGATTTTTTCATTCAACTTATATGTAGCACCAACAGAATACCAGTTACGGTCGCCATCTGGTGTACGTGTGGAACGGAAACCATCTTCAGTTGGTGTTTCATCAAACTGGAAACCAGCTTTTAATTCCCACTGATCGTCAAGTTTATATTTAAAACCAAGCGCCAAGGCATAAGTATCGTTATATTCTTGCAAAGTTTGTGAATCGCCTGCCGCTGTGCTTACAGGAATATCATCAAATGATGACCACCCAAACCAAATGGCGTGACCTTGAACAGTCCAACGATCATTAATATCGTGTGATGCCGCAAATGTCGCCATTGCTGGAAGGTCAAGTTCTGCGTTACCTGTGAAGACACTCTTTGTGCCAGTCACAGGCGCAACGTTTACAAGACGCCCTTCAAGATCGTGCGCTACGCCGTGGCGATAATGCATGCCAACGCGCCAATCATCAGTCGGTGTCCATAGTGCACCAATATTATAACCCATACCAACATTGTCACCTGATAAGTCCTGGTAACCATCTGTAGCAACATCTGGACCCGCAGCTGTAGGAGATGGCGTTGCATTTTCCAAATGTGCGTCCGCATACTGAATATTAATACCTGCACCAAATGACCATTTATCGTTCATTTTCCATGCAACTGTTGGTGCAAAATCAAGAACCTTTAGACTAGATTGCGTCGAATCATAACGTCCGAAAAAGTCATCATCATATTCATTCGCCAGACCAAACGGCGCAGTAAGCGCAAAGCCAACCCACCAGTCTTGAGAATCGGTTACTGGATATGCAACAAAAGCGTTTGGAACTGGTGTTGGGTCATAAGGGTTTGAACTATCTTCACCCGATAATGCACCATTAAAGCCGCCTGCAGTAGTCGCGGTCGAGCCAGTATCTTTAATTTTTGAATTAGGAATCAACAAATGTGAACCCAATTGTGCTTGCATACCATCTAAATGCGCCATACCAGCTGGGTTGTAATAAATTGTTGATGCATCAACCGGATCAGCAGCTGAGCCCGCAAACGACATACCCAAATGGTAAGATGATTGCTCTTGAATATAAAAACCTGCGGCATTTGCCGTATTGTCTAAACTTACACCAGCGCCCAAAATTGCAAGCGCTGCACATGAAAGCGATAATTTACGCATAATCATCTTAAACCGATCCTCTCTTTGTTCGTATCCATTGCGAATCAATATCTTCGCAGTTTATTCCGCGTAAGTTTAATATATTGTACTGATGGTGCAAAGTGACCAACTGCGCTGCACCGCACAAAACAGAAAAAGACTATTCATTGGATTATTTAAGAAGGTTGAACAAATCATCTGCGATGAATGGCGCTTCATCACTCATACGATACATAGCACGCAGCTGATTATCATTATTAAACAAATAGATATATGAACTATGATCCATAGTATAATCTGACATAGTGTCATCCTGAACTTTTGCCGCATAGACTTTATATTGGCTTAACACCGCCTCAATTTGGTCTTGCGCACCGCTTAAACCAATAAGACGTGGGTGAAACATATCTGTGTATTGTTTCATCACTTCGGGCGTATCACGCTCAGGGTCAATTGTGATAAACACCAAATCAATACTTTCCTGAATTTCTACAGGCAACTGATTAAACGCTTTAACTGTTTTAGCAAGTTCAGTAGGGCAAATTGCTGGACAATAAGTAAAACCAAAATAAATTAGGCGATAAGGGCGCTTTAAATCTTGGTCTGTGAAAACCCCACCGTCCTCATCAATCAATGAAAATCCGCCGCCAATGGATGACCCACTTATCGCGCGCGGTGATTGATAAGTGCTTACTGCACTATTCTGCATATTTAATAACGCAAAACTAATTATCATTGCGCCAATCAAAGCAACCAAAGCCGTTTTAAACCATTTATTTTGCATCATCTTACGCCTTATCTGCTGTTTTCTTAACTTTATCCCAAAGTGGCTCTTTTAAACCAGTGCAAAACGCTGCATGTTTTTCGGCGTCTTCAGCAGAAATTTCAAAAAGGCGGGGCGCGCGATATGGACGGGTTTTGATTAGCTCGACATTATCATCACCCTTATCCGCCGCTGCATTTTTATTATTCGCTAAAGACAAGCCATGCTGACGCCCGCCCAATAATTCCAAATAAACTTCCGCTAATAATTCGGCATCCAGTAACGCGCCGTGCAATGTACGGCTAGTATTATCAATTTGAAAACGCCGACATAATGCATCCAAATTCGCAGGTGACCCTGGGAACATACGACGCGCGCGCATCAATGTATCTTCAACCGTATTTAAGGGAATTGGCTTAAACCCAAATAATTCAATTTCAAAATTAATAAATTTTATATCGAACGCGGCGTTATGGATGACCAATTTACCATCTTTTATGAAATCCATAAATTCGCCGACAATTTCGCCAAATACAGGCTTATCCTGTAAAAATTCAGTTGTGATACCATGAACGGCAACCGCGTCTTCGGGCACATCACGTTCAGGATTAATATATTGGTGGTAAGTTCGTCCTGTCGGAATTTGGTTGAGCAGTTCAATACAACCAATCTCAATAATACGGTCACCATCAAGCGGGTCCATGCCTGTTGTTTCAGTATCGAGAACGATTTCACGCATTGTTCATTCCTATATTTTTGCTTTTAATTATGGCTTCGGTGTATTGCGGATATCACGCAGAACCGTTTTAACCTGATCCATTGTATCCGCCTTACTTAACCCAGTATTGATTATAAAGTCAGCTTGGCGGCGTTTTTCTTGATCAGGCATTTGTGTTGCCAAAACTTTGTTAAACACTTCTTCGGTCATACCTGGACGTGCCAAAACACGGCGTTTTTGTTCATAAAACGGCGCAGATACTACCAATGTAAAATCAACACGCAAATTTGCGCCCGTTTCAAATAACAATGGAATATCCAAAATTACACAATCCGCGCCTTTATTCTGCGCAGCTTTAATAAAATCTTTTTCTGCCTTCCATACATGCGGATGAATAATGGCTTCTAATTGTTTACGGGCGGCTTGATCATTAAACACAATGTCACGCAGTTTTTTACGGTCGATTGTCCCTTTATTCTGATCATCTTCACATTGCGGGAAGGCATTTAATACATCTGGTACAGCTGCGCCGCCATCGGCCAGTGCTGCGCGCGCATGTTCATCCGCGTCATGTATCGGCACGCCTAGGCTTGAAAACATTGCGGCTGTGGTTGATTTCCCCATACCGATAGACCCTGTTAAACCAATAACTTTCATGATGATAATACTTCTTTCTGTAACGCGTCGCTTACCTCTGGCAAAACACCATACCAATATTGAAACGCTTTTTGCGCTTGGTATAAAAGCATGCCAATCCCCTGTACATATTTATTACCGCGCGCCGCCGCTTTTTGCAACAATTCCGTTTGTAGCGGGGCATATACAATATCATTTACAAGCGCATCTTGAGGAAGGAAAGATAAATCAATCTCTAATGGTGGCTGTCCGGACATGCCTAAAGACGTGGTATTAACCAGTAACTTGCAATCTGCAAGTAGCTCCGCATAATCCCCCCAATCACAAACATCACAGCCAAACTCATCGGCGAGTTTTTCTGCTTTTTTATGCGTTCGGTTGCAAATCACAATTTGCCTAGCGCCCTGTTGTTTAAGTGCATAAATCACCGCGCGCGCCGCGCCCCCAGCACCCAAAACGCAAACTTTATCACCCGTAACGGAAAAATTAGGATACGCCGCTACGATATTCTGCCAAAACCCATAAGCATCCGTATTTGTACCTATTATGCGCCCTGCATCATCTTTATATACGGTATTAACCGCACCAATTGCTTTGGCATCGGCCGTAAGCGCATCACAAAAAGAGATAATACGTTCTTTATGCGGCAAAGTAATATTAAATCCGGCAAGGTTTTCATTCGCCAAAAGCTGAGGGATTTTCACATCGCTTTCAGTAGGCGCAATATCAACCGCCGTATAGGACGCCGATATATTATACTGCCCCATCCAAAAATTATGAATACGCGGTGATTTACTATGCGCTATTGGATGCCCAATAACAGCGGCATTTTTAGCCATGATTTATAATCCTTATTATTTAAGGATCTTAGTGTAATCAGGAAAGATTTTATCGGCAAGAACAGGATCACGAAACGGCACGTTACCAACATAACAAACTTCTAAATCACGTAAGATGTGATAAAGATGCGCTTCATTGATAGCATCATGCATTGCAGCGAAATAAGGGCTGCGCAGAATTTCTTGCATAATCGGCGCAAGATAGACGCGCCCTTCAGGCAATGCAAAAAACTCCTGCAAAGTTTTGTCTGAAAGTGTTTTTTGTTTGAAAACGCGTTTATTTTCAGTTGCTGAAAGTAAAATATCATCACAAATTTCAAGCGCAACGCGGTCAATGACGTTCATACGGTCTTCATCAGCATACCATTGTTTGAAAGCAACCAATAACGCGCTGCCATCAAATAATGATGCTGGGTCACGTTCCATGAAACGTGAAAATAATATCGCCATATCACCAATATCTGCACCAAGTAAATGGCGCCAAAGACTTGCATAGCCTATGCTGCGCAGTTCCCACGCCACTTGAATTAACACAGATTCAATATCCGCCGCGCGCATACGTTCAACTTTTAAAACGGTTTCAGGATGGTGATCGGTATAGTCAATTTCACATTTTTCTTCTAACCAAATATCGCGCTGGGCCCGAATGATGTCAGATAAAATTGTGTTCAAGAAAAACGGTGAACGGCCAAGCGATTCAGCTTTAATTTGCGCTTTATTAATGCTGGCAATATAATCTTCGTTATCAAGCGTCCAACCAAGCTCATCCAAAGTTTCAAAAGCAACAGCCCAATCAAAATGCGCGGCATTTTTTAACAGACGTGCGCCAGTGGCACTTTGGTTAAGTAAAGCAAACGCCCAATGTGCTACATCATTATATGACGAAATGCCTTGCTGCATATCTTCAATGTCATCTAATTCAAGCGCACTTACATCATCAAGAATATCACGTAAATCAATATGCGGAATGACGGTGCAATCAATGACATCAATGTCATTTTCATGCGTGTATAAAGACACTCCGTCCTGCACTGAACAATCCTGCGTAGTCAAATCGTAACATTCATCAAAATCAAAAGATGATTTTGTGTTTATGTTTTCGATTTCATCATCAGAATTATTCATATACGCGAACTCCAGATCACTGCTTTGGTCTAAATTGAATAACTTTATTTTGCTGTTCATCTGACCCGTCATCGATGAAGTAGACATTCTGTGCTGTGGCATTTTGCTTTTCCTGTAAACCCGAATTTTTTGTCGGGGCAGAAGATTGCAATTCCTGTTCCGCTTCTTTGAAAGAGCGCTCAAACTTGATAAACCATAGGAAATTCGCGTTCGAACGGTCACGCACTTCAGTAAACACAGGGTCATTAAGGATCACATTGGCATATGGCTGAAGGTAATTTTTGCCGAATCCATACTCACCAAGCTTAGAAACTAGGTCAAAAGCGACCGCCTTAGACGCGGCAGAATCTTCACCAAAGACATAACCGTTATATTCAGACAACATCTGCTGAATAACGATTTTATCGGCACGGCGGCAACGTTCAGATAAGAACCATGCTTCAAACGCAGACTGTGCAGCTTCACCATTATTCATTGTTCTAAAGTCAGCACATGCTTCACGTGCATAGGCACGGCCAATATCTGCCAAAGATGAATGTTCAATATAATTCCAAAGCTCTTTTTCTTCTGCTAACTGTAATTCCCAGCATACACGAACCATGAATACATTAAGGTCGGCAATTTGTGCGCGGTTCACAACAATCGCTTGGTCAGGATGGAAGTTCAATGGATTAATTTGCGTACCATTTTCCTTCTGCCAAAATGCACGAATTTCTTTTGCTAAAATTAACGCGGCATCTTCTTTACTGGCTGCTTTATTGATAAGAATAGTTTTTGAACTACGGATAAACTCACTTGATGCACATTTATCACTTAACTCAATTTTCACGCCTTTTTCACAGGCAAATTCATAATGCGCTTCAAAAATACGGCTTTTTTGCATTGTGCTGATAATTTCATCAAGGTTAAGCGCGTTTGTACTTTGGCCCGTCATATCCGAAATATTTTCAGATAAAAGGTTTTCACGCCAGCTAACATCCTTCGTGAAATGCTTTGCCACAACATCGTATTTATTAAGGCTTTGTGTCGCATTCAAAAATTCAGGGTTAAAACTGCCTAATTCTTCAGAAAACGATTCAACAAAGTTTTCGTCTTCTTCTATATGATCTTCAAACTCCATATAAAAGAGCGGCTGATTGCCAATATGTGTCGAACGCACCGGCTGCGCATTATTTAATGTATAAGACACAACGCAATCCTTTTTAGGTGCGATGATAATTTCAATACTATTTTCATTTTCTACGGACATGGAACCCAACCACTTCTTTTTATTTTTCTGGCAATAGCCACTCACATTAATTTAAACCCACATAGCCAAATTGATTGGCGTATGAGTCAATTATGCGGCGAGAGTGTTAATTCTTTCCTACCAAAATGCAGAAAAAAACAGAAAAATACGGGTTTTATGAAAAGAAATTGCATGTTTTTGCAACAAGTTAACGCATTATGAAAAAGAGTGTTTAAATTTCTCTTTCAGATATATCCGCAAATATTTTTGATTCTATAACGTGAAAATTTTTTAAACAGCTTAAGCAGCAAAACTATCATCAATAATTGGCATATCTTCGACAAGAATTTCTTCATTGTGAATTTCTATTTGCCCATTTTGTTTAATTTTTACATCTGCCTTAATAAGCGAATCTTTAAAAACAAAACATGCGCTACATGCAAAATTATTATCTGCATCAATATTAAAAAGCTCAATTGGCGTAATCATTGATGAAATTGCGCGGCGCGCTGCTAATGGTGGATCTTCTTGCCATTGAATATCATCTACGCCATCAAGCACAAGAAAACGCCCATGACGCCCGCGCGAGAAATTAAAAAAGAATTTTAAATATGAACGGATATTATCTTCCGTTAAATATAAACCACAATCTTCGTTCAAAGCATGAATAGACTCACGGCTATATTCCACAGGTAAAACTTTTTTAAAATCATCTGAAATAACGTAAAAACGGCGCATCGGCGGCATTACATTATTATCGACAATTTCGTACAGCGCATGTTCAGGATAAAAATCAACTGGACAAGATATAATAGAGCAATTTTCTTCATCTAATACGACAGGTGCCAAATCCTTGACGATTAATTCAAATATTTGACTTTTTCTTTTCTTATCGAGTTTTTCGTATAGTTCCTGAAACATAAGATATTCATTCTTTTAAGTATATTATTAATCCCTAGGGTAGAAATATATAGAAAATTGCTAATACATACAACGCATAGATTGTGTGATTAAAATTGTGGCTAACATCTTCATAAGTAATGGGATAACTCTGTGTATAAAACTTATACCCAAACTGACCTATTTTTATTTAATGACTTCTCCATATGGAATAAGTGAAATTTGCACATCTGGGTAAAAAATCCAAAATATATAAATGAGCTATTAAATATTCGGATTCGCACTGCATAGCGATGTGTGGACAAAATCGTGCATAAAATTTTATCCCCGTTACACACACCCCCAACAAACAACAATAACCAATAAATTATATATTTATTTTTTTTTGTTTTCTTCTATGTTTGTGTTCATGACGAAATTAATGCTTAAAACTTTACAAATGGTTAACACGGATAAACCGCCCATATGGTTTATGCGTCAAGCGGGACGTTATCTACCGGAATACAGGGAGTTACGGGCAAAAGCCGGTGATTTCCTAACCATGTGTTACACCCCCGATTACGCCACCGAAGTCACATTACAGCCAATCAGACGATTCGGTTTTGATGCGGCTATTTTGTTTTCCGATATTTTGGTTACACCTGATGCATTAGGTCAGGATGTAAAATTTATACCCGGTCAAGGTCCAGTCCTTGGCGAATTAAACCTAGATGCGCTAAGTTTGGATAACATCCATACCCATTTAGACCCTGTCTATAGCGCGATTGGTCAAATTCGTACGCAGCTGGATAAAGAAGGCTTTACCGATACGACGCTAATTGGCTTTGCAGGTTCCCCGCTTACGGTTGCAACCTATATGATCGAAGGGCGCGGCACAAAAGATTTCATGCAATTTAAGAAATTTTTGTACGGAAAACCTGCTGAATTTGACCGGTTAATTGATTTGTTGATTGAATGCACAGCAGAATATTTGATTAAGCAGGTCGATGCGGGCGCAGAAGTATTACAACTTTTTGAAAGTTGGGCAGGCGCGATAGGTGGTTTTGCATTTGAAAAATATGTAATTGAAACAAATCAAAAAATTATCAGCAAAGTAAAAGCTGTTCACCCACATATACCAATTATCGGTTTTCCGAAGGCTGCTGGTTATTATTTGAAAGAGTATATGACCAAAACGGGCATTGATGCGCTGGGCTGTGATTTTACGTTGCCATTAAATTTCATTCGTGATGAGCTGCAAACAGTTATGCCTGTACAGGGGAATCTTGACCCAGGTATTTTATATGCAGGTGGTGATATTCTTGAGCGTGAAGTGAAAAACATTTGTGACACATTGGGGCATAAACCCTATATTTTCAATCTTGGTCACGGCATTCATAAAGATACACCAATCACACATGTCGAACAGGCATTGAAAATAATCCGCGGCTAAGAATGTCGCGCATTGATTTTTTATTATATTTTTCTATGCTAAAGAGTATAGAAAACGAAAACACAGGGCAAAGATGGAACGTATAGCAGTAGTATTATTAAATACAGGGGGGCCAGATAGTAAAAAAGCTATTTTGCCGTATCTGTATAATTACTACAAGGATCCACAAAACTTACCGCTTCCTTTTGGCCTGCACACTATTGGTGCATTTACTACGGCTCTGGTTCAACGTTTTACAAATATGCGTGAAACTTACCGCCGCCTTGCTTATCAATCCCCCTTGCTACAAAACACCAAAACGCAGGCGATCAGTTTAGAGCGCGTCCTTAACAGCACAAAAACTCAAGATGTGCATTATCGTTGTTATGTATCCATGGTGTATTGGCATCCATTTTCTGATGAAGTTATGGATGAAATCAAAGAATATGGCGCAGAACGGGTGATTTTATTACCAATGTTTCCGCAAAAATCGTTTAAAACGACCTATGCGTTGGTTAAAGATTGGCTTTTAACCGCAAAGGAAGAAAATTTAACGGCGAAGACACAAGTCATAGACCATTTTTACGATAAAAAAGGCTTCATCGAAGGGCTTTGTGCGCAGATGGTTACATCTATGTACCGTATTTCAGATAAAGCGCGCCGTGCCAATTTACCAAAACCGCGTATGGTTTTTATCGGGCGTTATCACCAACCACGCTTTAAAAAACTTGGTGACCCTTATGAAAGCGAGATTAAAGCGACTGCAGAAGCGATGATTAAAGCTATGGGCGGTGATCATGATTATCGTGTTTGTTTTCAGCCTGCACCGACATTCTCATCAACCATTGGGCCAACAATATATGATACGCTCAAAGAAGCCGCAGAAGATAAGGTCCCTGTTTTAGTTGTTCCGATTAGCTATGCAGTTGAAGATCCTGTGACATTAATCCAGATGGATCAAATATATGCCGAATATGCTGAAAAAATTGGTGTGCCACTTTTTGAACGTGCCCCGACTATTTCAAACCATGTTGATTTTTTAAATGCTTTGTCAGAAACCATTATCGCCGAAGATACGTTAATCAACATTGATACATATGACGACGACCTTAAACAGAAAATAATTTGGAATAATAAAGATGATTGATTTTATTGCCGCACATTATAACTGGTTTAAAGCCATGCATATTATTTCGGTAATCGCGTGGATGGCAGGGATGTTATATTTGCCGCGTTTATTTGTTTACCACGTAGCGGCAGAAAAAGGCTCTGTGCAATCCGAAACCTTTAAAACGATGGAACGCCGCCTGCTTAAATTTATTATGACCCCAGCGCTGATATGTGCGTGGTTATTTGGCTTGCTGATGGTTGCTGCCAATAGTGAGATATTAATGCAGTCTGGTTGGTTCCATGCCAAATTCCTTTTGGTGTTTATTATGAGCGGTATCCATGGTGTATTTTCAAAATGGCTTAAGAACTTTGCTGCGGACGTAAATGAAAAATCAGCTAAGTTCTATAAAATATGGAATGAAGTGCCGACCGTATTGATGATTATCATTGTTATTTTAGCTGTCGTAAAACCGTTTTAAGGTAAGCCTTACTCGAAATAAGGCATAGGTTGTTATTCTGTCGCAGCTTTCGTTAAATTATCACGGTCAAAAGTCGGGAAGATATTTGCGATTTCTTTGAACTTCTTTTGTACGAAATACCATGCCGGTGAATTTTGCGGCAGCTTTTTGTAATTATCTTCAATCTCTTGACGAGTTAACGTACCGTTGCCATCAGCATCCATAATATTCATCGCAACATCTGCCATTTCTGTGGCGCGGTCAGCCGCTTTATCCATAGATACGGTTAAATTATCAATCGCTGCGCCGTTATGATTGATGAAGGCCAAATAATTGAGCATCAATACAGCTTTTTTGATTTCATCTTTAGTTAGTTCAAAATCAACATTCCCATCAGCCATAACAAATAATAAATGGTGACAGTCACTATTATCCGCAAAACTTAAATCACGGCGCTGGTCACAAATTTCCAAAGCGTGATCCATATAGCGAATTAATTTTAAACCGGGCGCATGTAATGTGTAATGTTCAGGGTCTGGCGGGGTTTGACAATATTTAAATGTAAATGTTGGCGATTCATTGCTTAAATTGCTTTCCCAGTTTTTTTGGAGATCAGCCGGCGCATCATCCTGCGTAAAGCCGGTTATTAAGCGGTCTTGTTTGGTTTGAATAACCAGATTATCACTTGGGATGTTTATTTCAGTAAAATCTTGCCCTTCATTGACTTCACGGACTTTTTGTAAACACGCTTCCGCCCCGTATATAAGGGAGTAAGAGAAATATTTGGTGTAGATGGTGGTGACATCTGGGTCTTCGCAGTTATCTAATGCCCAATAGCCTTGATATTTACCCGGTACAGGTAAATGTGTATTTAAGCTCGTTTCAACGTTTCCGCTTTTAAGGGCATCTGCGGCAGCATTTTCGCGCTCGATGGCTAATCGCTCTAATGCCGCTTCGACCGTTGGGCAGGTATGTCCATAATCAAACGCAGCATGGCTAGTTGTTGAAAAGGCATATAAGCTAAGCCCAATGATTGCTGCAAATTTTAACGTGTTTTTTTTCATTTTTCGTCTTCTTTTATCATATGTGGTAATAGGCCCGATGTACCCATGGCCTGTTTCATAAAAAACTTTTTAACAGGGTTAATGCGGTCAACGGCTTTTAACCCTAATTGGCGTGCCGCGCGGAACGGTGGGAAAGACACGCCGAAGACTTTAACCAAAGCATCAGTCACAGCCGCCATCGCCATATTATCAAAACGGCGTTTACGTTGATATGTTTCGAGTAAATCTTGCGTGCCAAGGTCTTGACCGTTGTCATGGGCATCAACCAGTATTTCGGCTAAAGCAGCAATATCGCGCATACCAAGGTTAAGCCCTTGCCCTGCAATTGGGTGTATGCCATGCGCAGCATCGGCAATTAAGCACAGGCGCGGCGCGATATAATCTACCGCATGTTCAAGGCCAAGCGGAAATGCGCGGCGTTCATTAACCATATGCACAGCGCCATATGTATCAGGGAAACGCTTATTTAATTCAGCGTTAAATGCATCGTCCGATAATGCCATGAGGCTATTTTCTTTGGCATAGACGCTGCCATCATAATCTTCTGTCCAAACAAGGGATGAGCGATGTGTACCGTCTGCATCATCGCTCATGGGCAGAACCGCAAAAGGCCCTTCGGCCTTGAAATGTTCAATCGCGACATGGTTATGTGGATGTTCATGGGCAACGGTGCAAATAATTGCGCGTTGGTTATACGGCCATTTACGTGTCGGGATATTGGCGTGTTTGCGGACAAAAGACGTACGCCCGTCTGCGCCGACTAATATATCCGCATGAATAATCGTGCCGCTTGCCAAGGTAATTTCAATATATTCATCATGCGCGGTGAAGTCGGTGGCTTGGTCAGGGGCAATCTGCGCTGTTTGGTCATGGGTGGTGATTTTTTGCTGTAAAGCGATGCGCATATCACGGTTATTGATGATCCAGCCAAAAGCATCTTTTTGTACGTCATCAATCAAGAATTTTAACAAAACAGGTGAATCGCTATCTAATATATCAATGTCTTTAATGGCGCAGGCTTCTGCTAATAACGTATCCCATACACCAGCGGCCTTTAAAACTTGCGCGGACCCATAGGATATAGCGGTGGTGCGTAAATCAAAATTTTCGGATATATGTAGGGCAGGTGGGTCACGGTCTACGCAAATTGTTGGAACATTGTTACGCCCCAAAATAGATGCCAAAGTTAAACCAGATTGTCCGCCGCCAATAATTGCGACTTTTGTTTTGAGAATATTTTTCTTCTGTGCAGCATCTTGGTCATGCATGAAATCATACCTTCATTTATCTGCCGAATAAGGCTATATTGTTAGGATAATATAGATCTTCTTAAAGCCTATACAAGGACTTTATTTAGCACAATAAGGATTAGCACAATGAAAATGATTATGGCGGTCATCAAACCGTTTAAATTGGATGATGTACGCGAAGCACTTACCGAACATGGTATTGAGGGCCTAACAGTTACAGAAGTCAAAGGCTTTGGTCGCCAAAAAGGGCAAACAGAAGTCTTCCGCGGCGCTGAATACACCGTGTCTTTTCTACCAAAAGTGAAGATTGAGGTTGTGGTTGATGACGCCAAGGTTGACAAAGTAGTCGAAGCCATACAGAATGCCGCCAATACAGGCCGTATCGGTGATGGAAAAATATTTGTTTACGATATTTCTCATGCAGTACGCATTCGTACAGGCGAAACTGGTAACGAGGCTGTTTAATAAAATAACAATAATAAACAGGGACGAACATAATGGCCAAAATTACTGATAAATTGGTCAAGCACTGGGACTTGCAAGCTCAGCCGCTTATCGAAAAAGAAAATGAACTTATCCTAAAGCTCGCAAAATGCCCAAAACCTAGAGGTTCGGGGTTTTTCTCAATATTTAATGGTTTTGGTGATCCAAACTCACGCGAAGGTTTAGAAAGCCGCTTGTCAAGCATACGCAGTAAACAAGTCGAAGTCGCTAAAGCGTTTACTTTACCAATTTTGAAACAAGCTGCGGGTACAGATGGTAAGTTTCATAAACGATATGCGGAATATAAACGTCAACGCGAACAAGAATGCCCAGGTTGGCCTGCTGTATTTAGTATGGATGAAATTCGTAAAGATTACTTGCAGCGTTATTTTCTGTTACAGCGCGTTAAAGTGCCAAGTGAACAAGCCCATGTAATTGATCAGATGTTCGATTTCTATAAACATGATAAAAGCTTGCCACTACCTTATCGCCCAGAAAATGATATTGACGCATGGCTTAGAAAATTCGATATATAAGCCGCACAATATTTAAACACTAAAAATAAATAAGGTTATCATTATGCGTATCTGCACATGGAATATTAATTCGGTTCGCTTACGTGCGCCCATTGTTCAGGATCTTATGCGTCAGCATGAACCAGACATTGTGTGTTTGCAGGAAACAAAAACACCAAATGATAAATTCCCCCATGATGCGTTTACGCAGCTTGGCTATAACCATCACCATATTGATGGAATTAAAGGCTATAATGGCGTGGCTATTTTATCAAAGCGCCCGTTAAAAGATGTGCAGGTTTATAGCCGCGTTGACCGTGAAGATGGCCGCCATATTTCTGCGGCATTTACGGTTGATGGCTTTGCTAAACCGATTGAAGTGCACTGCATTTACATTCCGGCGGGCGGCGATGAACCAGACCGTGAAATTAATGATAAATTTGCGCATAAACTCGACTTTGTTGCTGAACTAGAGAATTGGTTTAGCGCCAACCATAGTGATGATAAGGCGATGATTGCGCTGGGTGATTTTAATATTGCGCCGCTTGAACATGATGTGTGGTCACATAAGCAATTGTTAAAAATTGTTTCCCACACACCAATTGAGGTTGAAGCGCTCACTAAAATGCAAAAATCAATTGATTGGGTCGATGCATTGCGCCACTTCATACCCGAAGATGAAAAATGTTACACATGGTGGTCGTATCGTAACCGTGACTGGCGTAAATCAAACCGCGGCCGCCGTCTTGATCATATTTGGGTAACCCCAGATTTAAAACCACATCTCAAAGCGCAAGATATCCTGCTCGACATGCGTGACGTTGAAAAACCATCTGACCATGTGCCGGTATTTGTAGATTTTGCGTTTTAAAATTTCTGCGGGTTTTTGATTGACAGAATACTGCCCCGATGCTAGCCGTCATTCATAATAAAAAATAATAATTTAAACAGGGCAGGGCAATGATTGATCAAAATTACGATCCGAACAAAGAAGGAAGCGCGCTTCATATTGGTGACAAAGACAGTGAAACACAGATTGTTGTTTTACATGGAAATGGCCGTTTCGCAGAAGATTTTAAATCGGTGGCGGAATGGTTTACTGAAACGATCCCTAGCGCACATATCATTATTCCGAATGGAACATATAAAATTCCTAACACGCAAATACCATTAGAGTATAGAGAAGAGTTAGAACGCACCAATAAATCGGCGTTTACATGGTTTGATTTCTCTCAATCCAAAAATGCGCTTGCAGCATTTACGGGGGTAAATAAAAATCGGGAAAGAGATGTTCTAGATGATTGTATAGATGATTTATCCAAAGACTCTAACAATAGAATCTATTTGTTTGGGTTCTCAATGGGCGGCATTCGTGCTGCAGGGGACTTTGCAAAGGCATCTAATGACGCGATTAAAGGTGCGGTGCTTCATAGCTCTGCGATTACGTCATTAGGGGAGATAATATCCAAACCACAAGATAAAAAAGCGCCGGCGCGGATTTTCACAGTGATGGGCAAAGATGACAACATCATGCCGTCTTATATAATGAAGCCGTTAGCAGCGGTGCATTATTACAATCAATTAAAGTTACGCTTTAATGGGGTGACGGCACGTTCACAATTCCTTGATGGCTTGGGGCATAATATTTCTGCACAAAGCGCCGAAATATGTGCAAACCACATTAAAAAGTTAGACGAATATTTTGTACATAATCACCCTTAACAGTCTTACTGCAGAGCGAGTAAGTCGTTTTTTAGGGCATTAAATACGCTGTTATAGCGCTTTGCCCATTCTTGCTCGTTAATTAAATCAGGTGGTAAATTATCATCTATAAAGGTCTGTGAACCGTCTTTGGTTTGTAAGTCCTGTGTGAATTTTCCACTCTCTAATGCTTTTTTCATGTGGATCTCGCCGCTCTTACAAATCTCTGTATATGGGGTGCGGTTTTGGCGTTCTTGAATTAATTCAAAAATGGTTTCGAATACTGTTTCTTTATCCTCGTACTTCATAGAGGCAAATCGGCGCAAGTGGTTTTGACGCATTTGTTCAAGTTCAGTTCGTGTGTTTTGCCCAGCTGTTGGGTCGGCGCAGCGAGCAATATCGCTAATAATAAAATGTTCTGATACAAAATAATGAATAACCGAGTTTTGTTTTAGGGTCTCTGCTTGAACAGGGTTTGAATCTTTCATGTTCCGTGTCAGGCTTTCTAAAAACTGAACATAGCCAAGGCCATATTTCGGGTCACCATTATCATATAAATACTGGTCACGCAGCCAAAACATCACGACGTTTAAATCGTTACGGGATGAATAGGGCGCATTAAGGCGCTCCATAATGTTTCTCATTACGATAGGGAATTTTTGTTCTTCTGCCATTTTATTATATGTGCGGTAGAGCTTGTTTTTGACGACGCGGCCCGGTGTGTCTTTGGCTGCGTAGACTTGCGTTGGTAAGAACGCAAAGCAGAAAACACATAAAAACAATAAACGAAAAACAGACATGGTGAATAATCCCGTTAGAAAAAACTACATACATTATAGTTGTTTACGCTTGACTCCACAAATTTATTTTGATAATTGTGGAAAAGTCTAAAGAACAAACCCCCAAAAATAGAATTTTGTGTTGGCGCCGTGTGGTGCAATGGTCAGAGGGTTAGGGGTTTGAATATGTTAATTAAAAGTTTTTTAAAACTTACCCTCTAAAATTAATTTAACTTAACAAAACTAGGCTTCAATTACAAATCGTCTAATTTTAGAACCTTCCCACACTTGAAAACCATCAATCATTAAAAGTTAGTATCATGAACTTACAAGAACTTAAAACACGCTCTCCGGCTGAACTGTTAGCATTTGCAGAAGAACTCGAAATCGAAAATTGTGGCTCTATGCGCAAACAAGATATGATGTTCGCAATTTTAAAACAGCTCGCACATCAAAATGTACCAATATCTGGCAGCGGTGTTTTAGAAGTTCTACAGGATGGTTTTGGCTTCTTACGCTCACCGGAAGAAAACTACCTTCCTGGTCCAGATGATATTTATGTATCACCTTCACAAGTACGTCGCTTTGGCTTGCGTACAGGTGATATTGTTGAAGGCGAAATTCGCGCCCCAAAAGATTCTGAACGTTATTTTGCGTTATTAAAAGTCGGCTCAATCAACGGGGAAACACCGGAAAAACTGCGCCACCGCATTAACTTTGATAACCTGACACCACTTTACCCGGATCGTAAAATCAAACTTGAACTTGATGATCCTACGAAAAAGGCCTTTACACAGCGCGTTATTGAATTAGTTGCGCCTATGGGTTTTGGTCAGCGTGCATTGCTTGTTGCGCCGCCACGTACAGGTAAAACCGTGATGTTACAAAACATCGCGACATCTATTGCACAGAACCACCCTGATGCATATTTGATCGTTCTGCTTATTGATGAACGTCCAGAAGAAGTAACCGATATGGCGCGTAGCGTACGCGGCGAAGTCATTTCATCAACATTCGATGAACCAGCATCGCGCCACGTACAGGTCGCCGAAATGGTCATGGAAAAAGCCAAGCGCCTTGTGGAACATAAACGCGACGTTGTGATCCTGCTTGACTCGATTACGCGTCTTGCGCGTGCGTACAACACCGTTGTGCCATCATCAGGTAAGGTTTTAACTGGTGGTGTTGATGCCAACGCCTTGCAGCGCCCAAAGCGCTTCTTCGGTGCGGCGCGTAACATTGAACAAGGCGGGTCATTGACCATCATCGCAACGGCCTTGGTTGAAACGGGCTCCCGTATGGATGAGGTTATCTTCGAAGAATTTAAAGGTACTGGTAACGCTGAAATCGTTATGGATCGTAAGATTGCTGATAAACGCGTCTTCCCTGCAATTGATATTCAGAAATCAGGTACACGTAAAGAAGAGCTTCTTGTTGGTAAAGACAACCTTCAGAAAATGTGGGTATTGCGCCGTATTCTTAACCCAATGGGTACAGTCGATGCGGTTGAATTCTTGCTTGATAAGATGCGTAGCTCCAAGAGCAATGACGAATTCTTCCAATCAATGAACCAGTAAGCTTTATTACAGCCCTGCTTTAGGGTCAAAGTAATGAATGTTTTTGCAGTGATTACTTATATAGCTTGGGTCTTCTAAGAAGTTTTTTAAAACAGATTCATATAAATGCATGTCTCTGATCTGGCTTTGATTAAGGTCCAGATATATGGCGTATCCGCCAGCTTTTATTGCAAAATAATCGGCAACGATGCTGGCCTGTTGTTCACGGTTATAATCGGATAAATCACGATCATCTGTTAAACGGTAGCGATAAGATACGTCTTGTTGTTCTTCTGGTGTTTGAAAATTGGCGCGATAATAATCATGCGCCACGGCATAAAGCAGATGTGGATCATTGCTGCCGCATAATTTGTTTTGCCAGACATGGACATGCTCATGTGCAAAAAGCCACGGGACAAGGTTTTTATCGCCTTTATAATCTTTATACCGTGTGTGCATATGCATAGTATCATCAAGGACAAATGCATCGGCATTAAGCATTTCGATCATAACATCAGTCATTTTTGACTGACGAAAAGTAATGTCTTCTATATCAATGCTATCTTGAAAAATCAGTTTCAATTTTTGTTTTTGTTCATCGCTATAATCACTTTGAAGGGCATATTCAAATGCAGCGTTACTGGCAATTAAGGCAAGCGCACTCGCCGCGACGCCGCCTAAAACCCTTTTACTGAATAGTTTGCTGAGCTGCATAATTGATCCTCCGAAATAAACATTTACATAATATATAAGATATTAAACAGAGATGCAAGGATTTTATGATTATGCCTTATATACAATGCTGACGAATATATTTTGGATCTTGAATGAAATTACTTAAAACAGCTTTATAAAGCGCACCTTTTTCTGCGGGGGAGCTATATTCATTCTGGTCAAAATCAGTGGACTTTCCGGCCTGAAAATTATAATAATCTGCAATAATGCTCGCCTGTGCTTCATGGTTATAATCAAGCAAATCTTTATCCGCATCTAAATGATATTTATACATATCAATGGCATCATCCAAAAGATGGATAGCTTCATCATAGGTGTTGGAAAAAAAGCTTAAATGACAATTTTGACTTTGCCAGATATGTGCCGCTTCATGGACAAGAACATAGTTATAATATTCGGAATACCGTGGCATATACTGACGCATAATGACCGTTTTGCCTATGGTCGTTCCAGAAGCATTAAAAGCATTAAGAACTAATTCACCAGCGGATGAACGATTATAATTAATATCATCTATATCAATACTATCTTTAAACATCTGCGTTAAGGTGTCTTTCTCCTGCTCTGTGAAATCTTGGTCGGGTAGACACTGTACGCCTAAATAAAACGCCGCCGATAAACCGAGCGCAAAGCAGCTGCCGCGTAAAATTTGCTGATATATAGGTATGCGTCCTATAATGAAGTCCCTGACCTGTCCCATGAATCCTATTCTTTATTGTTTTTATTTTTACTAGCTATAAGACATAAAAAAACAGAACGCAAGAATTTTTCATAAGATAATTACGTTTCACATGCCATCTGTATAAATTTATGCTATGAATAAACGAAGCATAAGAAAGGATTCATCATGAAAGTTAAGTTTGATATTGAATGCACCCCAGAAGAAGCGCGCCAATTTTTTGGCCTACCTGATGTCGCGCCGATGCAAGAAAAATTAATGGCAGAGCTGCAAGAACGCCTTGAAGAGAATATCCGCGCCGTCAGCGCAGAAGAACTTATTAAAACGTGGATGCCCGCAACTATGCAAGGTTTTGGTGAAATGCAAAAAATGTTCTGGCAGCAAATGGGCATGCAGGGCGCAAAGAAAGCAGAAGACAAAGACGCATAATAAGTGCGGAGCTCTATTGTTTAAAACAATAAAGCTGATAAAATAAGCCCACGATAATATTACAATGGCGAAGAGATTTACGCGGTGAAACAGACTATTTATGCCCTTTCAACTCCACCTGGCACGAGCGGCGTTGCCGTTATTCGTGTATCAGGGCCTGATGCATTTAAAGGGCTGCAAGCACTAACCAATAAGAAAGATAGCTTCTTCGTCCCGCGCCGTACGTTTTTATGCCGTCTCTTTGATCCGAAAGATCATAGCTTAATTGACCGCGCGATGATTATCCCCTTTGTCGCGCCGCATAGCTTCACGGGTGAAGATGTTGTCGAATACCATATTCATGGCGGACTTGCTGTACGTAAAATTCTGCTCGATGTGCTTTCTAAACTGGATGGGCATCGTATGGCGGAGGCCGGGGAGTTTTCTCGCCGTGCTTTCCAAAATGACAAAATGGATTTGATTGAGGCCGAAGGTATATCCGACCTAATCCACGCCGAGACCGAAGAACAGCATAAACAAGCCCTCATTCAAATGGATGGGACATTAAGCGCCATTTATATTGACTGGGCAGATCGTCTTAAAAATATGCTCGCCTATATGGAAGCGGATATTGATTTTGCCGAAGATGAAGATATTGAAGAAACCGCCTTTTCGCGCATGCGTGACAAGCTTGCGGCGCTGGGCGGTGAAATTCGTATGCATTTAGATGACAACCGCCGCGGTGAACGTTTGCGTGAGGGGGTTCAGGTTGTCATTGTCGGGGCGCCTAATGCGGGCAAATCATCTTTACTGAATGCGCTTGCCCGCCGTGATGTAGCGATTGTGTCACAAATGGCCGGCACAACGCGCGATATTATTGAAGCCCATCTTGATTTAAACGGTTATCCAGTTGTGCTCGCGGATACTGCAGGCCTGCGCCCTGAACAATTAGAAGATTCCCAAGACGGCCATGATATGGTTGAAAATGAAGGTATCCGCCGCGCCATTGACCGCGCCAAAAAGGCTGATATTAAATTACTGGTTTTTAACGGAACGGAATTGCCTGACCTGAACCTTAATACCTTACAATTGGCGAGCGAAGATGATTTGTTCGTCGTTAATAAGATTGACCTTTATGATGGTGTTGTGCCGCAAATTGCCGACCAAAACCCCATATGCATTTCAGTGAAAGAAGAAGAAGGTCTGGATCGATTAATTAAACGCCTAAGCGAACGCATTGAACGTATTTTTGGTACGCGCGAAACGCCAAGCCTCACCCGCGCCCGCCACCGCGAAGCGCTTAATGACGCATTAGAGTCCATTGATCGTGCGTTAGACATCGGCCTGCCTGAGCTCGCCGCTGAAGATATGCGCTTAGCTATGCGCTCCATCGGCCGCATCACTGGCCGTGTTGACGTGGAAGATTTACTCGACGTTATTTTCCGTGATTTTTGTATTGGGAAATAGCTTTCTTATAAAGCGTCCCAGATCCACATGGGAATGTGATGCTATGAAATCCTTGTATATTGTATTTTATTGGGGTGAAACCAAAGGACATATGCATGCTGTGCGAAGCTATATTTTGTGATGCGACGGCAGAATACACCTCGTGGATACCAAGGCCTTGTAAATAATCGAAGCGTTTGCGCGACATAAAATCAGCCACGCCTTTGCCACGCATATCGTCACGAACGATAATGCCCATTAAATATAGACCTTCTGGTGCGCTGTGACTTTTCTTTTCTTGTGGAATAAGGGTGCTGTGAAAGAAGCGGCAATAGCCAATAATGTCATTATTTAAGCATGATACGAATACACGATAGAGGTCTTCAGATGTATTATATTTTTCTATCTCGCGTTGGGTTCTTTGTAAGTATTCGTTTAGTGGTATGTCAGGATTTGTCGCATATAATAAAGAAGCGATGGCTTCACAATCTCTTAATTTCGCCAATCTAAACGAAATATCTGATGGAAGCGCATCGCTTTTATGTTTTGGATTAAATGTTGCGTATTGCAAAATGCTTACGCCGCATCATCCTGTTTCTTACCAAAGCGCTGTAGATACATGGCTTGGAAATCAACAGGGTTTAGAAGTAGTGGTGCGTAACCGCCTTGCTGTGTAATGTTGCCCATGATTTGACGGGCAAATGGGAAGGCTTGGCGCGGTACTTCGATCAACAAAAATGGGTGGTGTTGGTCTTCTGGTAAGTCACCAAGTGAAACCGTAACGCCATAAGCAAGTTCAGCGATAAACGCCACTTCACCGCCGCGTTTTGCGGTGGCAGAAAGTTTTAAAACCACTTCATAAAGGCTTTTGATGTTGTCATCTTTAATTGGGTTAGATTCCATGGAAATATCAATTTCCATTTCAGGTTTATTTTGCCCTGCGCGTAGGCTTTCAGGCGCTAATGGGTTTTCAAAAGACATGTCTTTTATGTATTGCGCGTGAATCATCACAGGCATGCCTTGTTCTGTTGGTGCGTTTTCTTGATCTGCCATCTTTATTCTCTTCAAATGTGTAAATATTAAAACTGCAACTGGTTTAGCACGCATATACGGTAAACTCAAGCATGTGGCGAGAAAGCATTAATCTAATCTTGGGTTTTCTTTTGATAACGTCTATACTATATAGAATACAGATAATGAATTTGTGCTAAGGATCAGGTTTAGTGGAAACAGATATACTCATATACGCGATTATTGCAGCCGTTTTGGTGGTGTGGCTTAGAAATATTTTGGGGACGCGCAATGGCGATGAACAGCAGCGCCCAAACCCTTATGTCGAATCCGAACAGAATAAAGCGAAGCCGAAAAATATTGTCGGCCTAGATGGGCAGCCTTTTGTGGTCGACATGGAAAACCCGTTAAAGAAGCTTGATCTGTCAGATGAACTGATCAAAGAAGCCGAAGGCCTTTCACGCCAAATGCGTGACTTTGATGCCATCAGCTTTGTCGAAAATGCAAAAAATGCTTTTGTTATGGTGGTTGAAGCCTTCGCCAAGGGCGAAAAAGATGTCCTTGAAATGTTGCTTGCCCCAAGCGTTTACGAATCTTTTGAAGGCGCAATTAAAGAACGCGAGAAAAAAGGCGAAACCGTTTCAACTGAAATCCATGCTGTTCGTAAGGCGGATATTGTCGATATTCAACAGAAAAACGGCATTGCTTATGTCTCCATCCGCTTCACAGCCGATGAAACCTGTGTCATTCGTGATAAGGATGATAATATCCTATCTGGTGACCCAGAACGCATCACTGAAATGGTCGATGTCTGGACATTCGGCCGCAAGATCAAAGCTAAAGAACCAACATGGCTTCTATTTGAAACGCGCGATGATGAAGTCGAAGATCATAAAACGCCAATACCAGAAGCGTCAGATAAATAGCCGCCTCCGTTCATTTTATTACAGCGCCCTATGCCCCTCACCTATGTTTATAGGCTTCGCGCCATAGGACTTGTTCTAAAATAAACTGAAACGACGATCATAATATGTCCGCCAAACTCTCGGCGGGTTTTTTCGAGGAAGTTGAGAATGCTGTCTATTACCCCCCGCTTGGGTCTTTTATTACCATTGCTTATGGGTTTGTTTGTGCTGACCTCTTGTGACAAGAAGGAAGAGAAAGATATGCGCGCCGTTTTAAACTTACAGCCTTTAAAATTCTCACAAATTAAATCATGGGAAGATGACCATCATAAACAGGCTTTAGATGCCTTTACACAATCATGCCCGCGTTTTTTAAAGTCGAAAAAAGATGGCGCGCTAGATAAAGACGATCCGCGCTTTGGATCATGGGATCAGTGGCGCGCGATATGTCAGGCGCTGGGTGATGCGCATATTACGGACGACCAAGATGCCCGCCTGTTCTTTGAAACACATTTCACCCCGCATCAGGTTTTAGCGGATGAGAAAAAAGACGGACTGTTCACAGGGTATTATGTGGCTGAACTAAGCGGCGCGGAAGTTGAAACCGAACGTTTTAAATACCCCATTTATGCCAAGCCTGATGATTTGGTCATGGTCGATTTAGGCCTGTTCCGTGATGATTTAAAAGGCCGTCGCATTGCGGGCACGGTCAAGGATGGCCGTTTATATCCCTATGCCGACCGCGCCGATATTGAAACAAAGGGCTTAAAAGACGTGCCTGTATTGTTATGGGCGGATGACCCAGTTGAAGTGTTTTTCATGCATATTCAAGGTTCAGGTCGCGTTCGTATGGTTGATGGATCGACCCGCTTTATTGGCTATGCGGGGCAAAATGGTCATCCATATACAGCAATTGGTAAGTTCCTAATTGAAATGAATGAAGTCGCCAAAGAAGACATGTCGATGCAGGCCATTCGTGAATGGTTAAATACGCACCCAGCGCAGCGCGATGATCTGCTGAACAAAAACGCATCTTACGTCTTCTTCCGTAATTTAGATCAAAATGGCGCAATTGGCGGGCAGGGCGTTGTGTTAACGCCAGAACGCTCCTTGGCCATTGACCATACTTATTATCCTTATGGCATGCCCTTCTGGCTCGACGCGCCACACCCAATACAGCCTAACACGCGCCTTCAGCGCGTCATGATTGGCCAAGACACAGGCGGCGCGATCCGCGGCCCTGTACGCGGCGATGTCTTCTGGGGCTACGGCGCAGAAGCCGAACGCAATGCCGGCCCAATGAAATCTGAAGGGACATTGGTGGTGTTATTGCCTAAGGTCTAGAACGCGTCTATTCAGCGTGTTTATTATCAAGGTTGAATTTTGCCAGCGCGCTATCTTGATTTTGTTTCAGCTGATCTGCGCTAAATCCATCAATCATGTCATTGAATATGCGGTACCAATTGACTTCGGCTTTGAGGTGTAGGAAGACGGAGCCTAAGCCCAGCGCGGCGCGATCCATGAAGACAAATTCACGCGGGATGGTTATGCCGCCAATTTCGCGCAGGCGTTGATGGACTTTTTCGGCGGTTTCGCGGCCATATATGCCGTTGGTTACTTCGCCAATTGGGCGGATTTTATCTTCCATTAATGGGCCATACAGGAAGCCTGCCCATATACTTAATGTTTCAATATGTTCATTGCTTAAATCATGGAAGCCCCAGCTTTCAAATGCATGCACGGCAAGGGCTTTATCATCATTCATCAGCGCATGGTATAAATCGACTGAGCCTTGAACAAAGCGCGCAGGGAAAATACGCACGCAGCCAAAATCCAGCAAATTAATGCTTAAATCATCACGTATAGTATAATTCCCCAAATGCGGGTCGCCATGAATAATGCCGTAATGATAAAGCGGAATATACCACGCCTTAAACATATTCAGGGCAATTTGATTACGAATATCTGTATCCGCATCAATGAAGTTCATTATTTTATCGCCATCTAACCACGTGGCGGTTAATAGGCGGTCTGATGAGTGCGATTCAACGACTTCGGGCACATGCACATTTGGCTCATTGCGTAGCATGTGACGGTATAGCTGCATATGACGGGATTCTAATTCATAATCCAATTCTTCATAAAGGCGCTCTGCCAATTCATGATGCACATTGACGGTCGAAATCGCCTTGTCATAGCGTTCATAGATTGAAAAGATCATTTTCAATTGTTTTAAATCCGCTTCAATGGCGGAACGCATATCTGGATATTGTAATTTACACGCCACGGCGCGTCCGTCATGCAAGGTTGCTTTATGCACCTGTCCTAATGATGCCGCGGCTGCCGCGCTATGTGAAAAATCCGCAAACTTGCTTTGCCAGTCTGTGCCTAATTCCGTGCGCATACGGCGTTTGACAAATGGCCAGCCCATTGATGGCGCTTCGGATTGTAAGCTTTGAAAAGCCTGCGCATATTCCGCGGGCAAGGCTTCGGGGATGGTCGCCAAAATTTGGCCGACTTTCATTAATGGCCCTTTGAGGTTGCCGAGCGCCGCGGTTAATTGTTCCGCATGTTTGGGCTGATCAATTTTTAGGCCAAGGAATTTATCTGCGGCAAGCCTTGCGCCCAAACCCGCCATAGTTGCTGAGACGCGCCCATAACGTAGGCCGCGCTTTGCTATGCTTGTATTATCTTTATATTCGCTCATCTTATCCGTTTGGCTCTTGATCTATGCATCTAACAAAATAAACTTTTATGCCAAAAGGTAAAGCGTAAAGCAGTAATTGCGCTTTATAGATTTTGTATCTTTGTGTTATTCTATTAAGCAGAATGATTAATGAGATTTAAAATGAATGCCAGTTGCCAATTAAAAGACCAAATCCTCGAAGCTGCTTTGCCTGATGTTGTGTTTGACGGGTGGAGCGATACGACGCTGACCAAAGCGATAGATACGCTGGGCCTTGATAAGGACATATACCGCGCAACTTTCCCAAAAGGTGTGATCGATGTCATTGCCCATTTCGCGGATTGGGCAGACCGTAAAATGCTTGACCAGCTTGAGGTTGATAACATCGAAGATATGCGCATTCGTGATCGTATTCGCCGCGGCGTATTGACGCGTCTTGATGTGCTTGCGCCGCATAAAGAAGCCGTGCGCCTTGCCATGCATTACTGGGGTGCGCCGCATCGTGGGGCAAAGGCGGGCAAAGCGCTTTGGCACACCGCTGACCGCATTTGGCAATGGGCGGGGGATACCGCAACAGACTATAACCGCTACACAAAGCGTGCGTTGTTATCGGCGCTATTGGCGTCAACAACCTATGCATGGCTAAAAGATGAAACTGAGACGTTAAGCGACACGAATAAACATTTAGATCAAAAAATCGAACACATCATGAAGATGGGGCAGTTTATCGGTAAACTGAAATGTAAAAAAGCAGATAAACGCCAAGCGGTTTGAACATATAAGGATTATAAATGCGTAAACCAAATCATTATAAAAAAACATTGTTATTGGCCGTAATGAGCGCCGCTTTAATCGGCAGTAGCCTACCTGCTGCGGCGCAGAGCCCGCTTGATAAACTTAAAAACGTGTTTAGCAAAGAAGATGACGGCAAGTTAAAACCGCATGAAACATTGCAGGCGCCATTTAGTACGGATGGGCAGGTTGAAACCAAAAATAAAGGGTCGTTAATGTTCCTTTACGATCAGGAGTTAACGGGCACTAAGGATGGGAATATCCTATCAAAACCGCATCGTACAGATGCTCAAATGGGTGAATGGGTGCAAATCGTTGTGACGAACTTGCTTAGTTTTAATTATAAACAAGCGCAGGAACATATTAATAAATATCAGGGCCTATTTAAACGCGGCGCGCTTGTTCAATATGTGAATGAAGTAAATAAATCAGACATCGTTAAGGCCATGCGTCAAAATGGCCTTGAAAGTGTTGCGATGTTTGATGAAATGCCAATCGTTCAGAACAAAGGGAACTTCCAAGGTATATATCGCTGGACATTTGATTTCCCCGTCACCATTACCTTCCGCTATACGGGTAAAAACGCCCGAAGAAACGCCAGCGAACATACTATCGTCATGCAAGTCAAAATGCGCGTTGGGCGCGCGGCATCTGATAAAGGTGCTGATGGCGGCATCATCGAAAGCTGGTCAATGGAACGCATTAAATAAATTGTCTTACAGGGTGGCAAAAAAACACCCCTTAGAAGATATCTTCATAAGGGGTTTCAAGTTTCAGGGAGTATGCATATAAGCGCGGGGAGAACATACATCCGCGCTTAAAATGAATTCGTTAATTGCGCGCTGGGAAGGTGATAATATTATTCTGTCCTTGTTCCTTCTGTGCGGCATTGGCTTGGTAAGCCTGTTCAATTTCATCAAAGCTTGGCAATAAATCACTTGCGCCGCCTAGGGCTTCAAATTCTTCAAGGAGGCTTTCCGCAATCAGGCGGTGCGCATTTGATTGAATTTGGAAGACGCGTAAAATCTGCTTTGCAGTGTCATCAATTGCCGATGATGATAAAACAATGACGATCATTTCGTTCAGTGCTTCTAAATCTTCTGGTAAAGTGCTGAGAAGGTCATAAACATGACGTTCATCCATAACATGTGTAGCGCTTTGGGCGTTTTCTAACCATAGCGGTGCATATTCACTAACATATTGGCGTGCCTGTAAAGTCAGCGTGCCCATTAAGGGTGTTTTGCGAACGCCTTGGAAACAACCAAGTTCCGCAATCGCCATCGACATCGCTAGAAAAGCTGTGTCTGGTTCCATATCGCTAAGTATTTGGTGAAGCGCTAGGCATTCATCTTCTTCAAGCTTACGGTTTTCAAGTAAAATCTCTGAAACGGCAACTGGCACAGTTAATTTCGCCATCAATAATGCGGCTTGTTGATCTGTTAATCTTTCTACGGCCTTAATTTGTCTCATGGCTAACTACCCTAATTATTATTTTTTAACCCAACATTTTTATTGTCTCTTGAGACTAATTTTTAAGCTATAAAAGTTATCAACCTCTTAACAAAATGCAGAAAATGACTCTTTTTTGAAAAAACTTTTACCTATTTGCTCTTTATATAAAGGGTGGTTTTTTTACGCAATTTTTGTTGAGCCAAGGAAACCTTTAAGCTATATCTATGGTTCATAATTTTGGGGAGGCATTTTCACTTATGGTGGCAGAAGTTAGAACTGTTGCATTTCAGGGCATGGATGTCCTTGATATAGACGTGCAGGTGCAAATTGCGAGCGGGCTTCCCGCATTTTCAATTGTTGGATTGGCGGATAAAGCGGTTGCCGAAAGTAAAGAGCGTGTTCGCGCGGCGCTACATGCGCTTGGCTTATCTATGCCGCCAAAACGCTTAACGGTGAACTTGGCGCCGGCCGATGTGGCAAAAGAAGGCTCACATTATGACTTGCCCATTGCTCTTGGCTTGCTTGCTGCGATGGAAATTATTCCCAAAGAAGAATTAGCGGAATGCCTTGTCCTTGGTGAATTATCATTGGATGGGCGTATTCGTGAAGTATCGGGCGTGCTTCCTGCGGCTATGCATGCAAATGGGCATGATTTAGGTTTAATTTGCCCGCTGCCATGTGCCAATGAAGCGCGCTGGGCGGGGGATTTAGAGATACTCGCCGCGGATGGTTTGTTGCCACTAATTAATCATTTTAAAGGCACGCAGACAATTGCGGATTATAAAGCGCTGCCCAAGGATTCGGCTAATGATGAACAGGCATCGCCTGAACGTTATCCTGATATGGCGCAGATTAAAGGACAAGAAAATGCCAAGCGCGCATTAGAAATTGCCGCAGTGGGCGGCCATAACTTATTGATGGTGGGGCCCCCTGGCGCAGGTAAGTCCATGATGGCGGCAGCGCTGCCAGGTATATTGCCAGATTTGACCGCCAAAGAATCTCTGGATGTATCTATGATCCATTCCTTGGTTGGCGCATTGCCCGAAGGCGGGCTGCTTCGTAAACGTCCGTATAGAGATCCGCATCATTCGGCATCACAGCCCGCATTAATTGGCGGCGGGCAGAAAGTTAAACCCGGGGAAATATCCCTCGCCCATAATGGGGTGCTATTTTTAGATGAACTCCCCGAATTTCAACGCGCTACGCTTGAATCGCTGCGCCAGCCGCTAGAAAATGGACAAACATTAGTGGCGCGCGCCAATATGCATGCGACATATCCAGCAGAGTTTCAGTTAATTGCGGCGATGAACCCGTGCCGTTGTGGCTATATGGGTGATGCTGACCAAGAATGCACCCGCGCCCCTAAATGCGGGCAGGATTACCAAAATAAAATATCTGGTCCATTCATGGATCGTATGGATATTCAAATTGAAGTACCTGCGGTATCGCTTGCTGATATTACATCTGCCCGCCCATCTGAAGATAGCGCGATCATTAAACAGCGCGTTATTGCGGCGCGCGACATACAATATGCCCGTAGCGAAGACTATTTTAACGGCGCGCAGATATTAAATTGCCGTTTATCGACCGCGCAAATTGAACAAATATGCATTTTGGACGAGCCAAGCCGCAAAATGGTTAATGATTATGCTGAAAAAACTAAAATGTCAGCGCGCGGGTATTACCGCGTTTTGCGCGTGGCGCGTAGTATTGCCGACCTCTATGGTGATGCGGATATTCACCTGAAAAAACAATATGTTGCGGAAGCGTTGTCTTATCGTAGGCGTTTTGTATAATATATTTCTTATGTTTTATATGTAAAAGTTTGCATTTTATATTTATATGTTTTATAATTTTTATGTATATAAGGTTGTGAGTTTTCATATATTGTTAATTTTTATCGCATATGATGATGGAACAGTACAGATCGGATAGCCGATCAAATGTGAAAATTTAAGGAGTTTATACTGTGAAGAATTACTTTGAATCAGCACCAGACCTACAGGCTGCCGTCGGAAATGTATTTTCGGCGAACAAAGATACGAGCGGTATTAACTTCAAACAAGAAATGGCTGCATCATTAAATGTCGCAGAGCAAACAGGCAAAGAAATGAGCCACATGCGTGAATTTGCTGACCAGATGCGTCAACGTGCGGCGGCTGAAGGCGGGCAAATTCAAAATAACGGGTCAAAAGCTGGTAGCATGATCATGGGCGAAGGTATGTCTTATGGTCTTACAGCGCTGGCAGCGGCGATTAACCCTGCATTAGGCGCAGGTATGGCGGTAGCATCTGGCCTTAAAACCATGCATATGATCCAATCTAAAATGTCACAAAATTCTTACTTCACTGCGCCAGAGGAAATCGGCAAAGGTAGTAAAGCGGATGCCAAATCAGAAGTTAGTAGCTATGAAAGTGATGGCGGCAGTAAAACATCATTCCAATCTTTAGCGCGCGATGCGTTCCAAGTTGGGGCGCCTTCGCCAATGATGCCAGGTCAAGACAAGCCAGAATATACACGCCCACATTATGCGTCTGAAGCTGAATATGATCAAATCTATGATGATATGAAAGCAAAAGGACTAAGCGCGGATGATATGCTTGAAATGAGTATGAATTTTGACCAGTCACCTGAATATTTAGCTATGATGCGTCAATATCAGCAGCACGCTGAATTGCGCCCGCAGAACTTACAAATGGTTGCGTCTGCACCGCGTTTGGGGCTAGCTTAAACGCGCGCGAAACTGAATATACGCATTTAAACTATTCATAAAATTAAAATTTCGTTTTCCAACAAGATGATACCGTGTATAATTCATCATGGTATGTATTGGGACAACCTAGGATTGGGTATAGACGAGTGGAATATAACGACGATTACGAAATAGCTAGCGAATATGCGATGAAGGTACTCGCGCGCTTGAAAAAGCTCGAAATCCCTATGTCACCTAACAATTTTGAATTGTGGTATGTCTATTATGCCCGTCAAAATCAAGAAGTTATTGAGGGTATAGACGGCACTATAAAAGAAGGCCGTCCAATTACGACACAAATCTGTGATGACTTACACAAAAAATATCTGCTTGATAACAAAAAGAATGAAAAAGTCCGTGAGGCCGGCGACAAAATGAATGATGCGCTTGCTTATGTGACCGATATGGTGCGTGAGGCAAAGGCGTCGACTGAGCAATATGGCGAAAGCTTAACGGGCGCAAGTAACTCATTAACCCAAACTGATGATATTGAAGAATTAAAAACGATATTAGCTGCCGTTGCCCAAGATACGGAACAGATGATCGAAAAAAACCGTCGTCTTGAAGAAGAGCTTGAGCAATCAGGCGAAGAAATGGCAACATTGCAACGTGATTTGGATTCTATTCGTAAGGAAGCGATGACCGATGGTTTAACAGCGATTTCTAACCGCAAGGCCTTTGATGAAAAGCTTAAATATGTCCGTCAGCGAAGCGATGAGGAAGCGTCGATCTTTACGCTGATGCTCATTGATATTGATCATTTCAAAAGCTTTAATGATACATATGGCCACCAAGTAGGGGATCAAGTTTTGAAACTGGTTGCTAAAACATTGACGGATGGTATTAAAGGTAAAGACTTTGCCGCGCGTTATGGCGGTGAAGAGTTTGCTATTATTCTGCCAGAATCTAACGCGATGGCCGGTGAGGTTGTTGGTAATGCGCTGCGTGAAGCGGTTGCAAAGAAAGAAGTTATTAACCGCAATAGTGGTGAAAAATTAGGGCGCATTACAATGTCTGTAGGCGTTGCGCAATATAGCGGCAGCGAAAGCGAAGAGGCCTTAATTGAGCGTGCGGATAAGGCGCTTTATAAAGCCAAAGAAACTGGACGAAATCGTGTGGTTGTCTCTGAATAAAATTTCGCGCTAGGGGGCGTGACACAGTGTTCACTCTAGTTTATACTTACAAATATTCCCGCTTCGGGACGTCTTATAGCTAATCATTACGTGGGCATAGGTTTATTATGCGAATTCTTATTATCGTCGTTGTTATTGCCACATTATTGGGTACGGGATATTTCTTCATGAATATCACGAGCTATGAGCCGTCTACAGGTACAAGAATCCAAGAATTGCCCGAACAAAATATTGATGATCTGGTCGCTAAAAAAGAGCAAGAAGAAGAAAAATTAAAACCTGCGCCAGTAAGCCAAGACCTTGGCGATGCGCGTGAAATTGCCATGAAAGCGTTTGAAAAATACACCGAATATCAAACCAATTTACCAAAACAAGCGCAGGACACTATGGCGCAGCTTATTCGCCTGATGGCGAAAAGCAAGTTGCCGATTTATTTTGTTGATGTAAAACCAACAGGGTTTGAAAACACACCGCATTATTTCGAGCCTCTAAAGATTGATCCGTTTAATATTTCACATCTTCGCTTAACGCAGGGCCGCGTTATGTGTAACGCTGTGCCAGAATCGTCTGGTGAGCAAATTAAGACACGATATAACGTCACAAAAGATGATCAAGGGCGCCCAATGTATAGCTGCGTTGACGATCAATGTCCGCGTACAGAGTATTTTGATGTAATGATTGGTGATATTCTAGCGAACCAGTTTTTGTGTGAGCCAAAAGCGCCCGTATTGTCTGGTGACCGTATTTATTTAGGCGGCCCGGGTGATGACATTATAAAACATATGCAAGGCAATGTTATTGTTGATGGCGGCAGTGGTAATGATACGATGACCCTTGGCGAGGGCCGTAAAATTATGATTATGTCGCAAGGTTGGGGTGTTGATACCATTAATCTCGATTGTAAAGCAGCAGAAGTAGATAAAAGTAAACTTCCGCCTTTCGCGTTGCCGTGGAAATTTGATTACAAGAATTTTGTAATTTTCGGAAATGGCATTCAGCCAGAAGAGCTTAAATTCAATGGTCTTGAAATTCAGCATATCTCAACAGGTGATAAAGTCACATTCAGCGATTATTGCTTTAACATTGTTTTTGCTGAAGACTTCCAGGCGACAGGCATTCCTGATAAAATAGATTAAGATTTACGGATAAATTAATTCTGTATGGGCGGCCTTGTTGTGCCGCCCTTATCTTGTCAGGCGGCGTAAAACATTATATTTATGAATCTATGCAAGCTCAAACACAATCACATCACTATTTAGACGGCCTAAACGATGCGCAGCGCAGCGCAGTTGAGGCGATTGACGGCCCTGTTCTTGTTTTGGCGGGGGCAGGCACCGGTAAAACCCGCGTATTAACCACGCGCCTTGCCCATATATTGGATAGTAATGCTGCCTTTCCGGGGCAGATCTTGGCGGTGACCTTTACCAATAAGGCGGCGCAGGAAATGAAAGACCGCGTGTCGTCTATGCTTGGTGGCTTGCCAGTTGAAGGGTGGTGGCTTGGTACGTTCCATGCTTTGAACGCACGTATGCTCCGTCGCCATGCGGATTTAGTCGGTCTATCAAGCAATTTTTCGATTATAGACCCTGATGATCAAATTCGTTTATTAAAACAGTTAATGGAAGCGGCAGGTATTGATGTTAAGAAATGGCCTGCCAAAGGCGCATCATCCATAATTGAGCGCTGGAAAGACCAAGCGCTAACGCCAGACCAAATATCTGCTGCTGATGCCGGGGAGTTTGCCGATGGGCGTATCCTTGATATTTATAAAACCTATCAAAAACGCTTACGTGAAATTAATGCCTGTGACTTTGGGGATTTGATCCTGCACATGATTACAATCTTTAAAGATGCAGCGCATAACGATGTTTTGGCAGAATATCACCGTCAGTTCCGCTATATCATGGTCGATGAATATCAAGATACAAACGTCGCGCAATATTTATGGCTGCGTTTATTGGCGCAGGGCAGCGCGAATATATGCTGCGTTGGGGATGATGACCAGTCCATTTATGGGTGGCGCGGCGCAGAAGTCGGCAATATTCTGAAATTTGAAAAAGATTTCCAAGGCGCGAAGATTGTCCGTCTTGAACAAAATTATCGCTCTACAGGGCATATTTTGGCGGCGGCGTCATCGGTTATAAATCATAATGAAAACCGCCTAGGTAAAACACTATGGAGTGATGGCGGAGATGGTGAAAAATTAGTCGTTAAAGGTCTTTGGGATGGAGATTCCGAAGCGCGCTGGATTGGCGAGAAAATCGAAGAGCTGCAACATAAGGGTCAGATTTTAAATCAAATCGCCATATTGGTGCGCGCTGGTTTTCAGATGCGCAGTTTTGAAGAGCGCCTTATTGCCCTTGGTATAAATTACCGCGTGATTGGTGGTCCGCGCTTTTATGAGCGCGCCGAAATTCGTGATGCGCTTGCTTATTTGCGGGTAACAACGCAGCCAAATGATGATTTGGCTTTTGAGCGTATTATTAACCTACCCAAACGCGGCATTGGTAAAGCAACGATCGAAATGCTCTACGCCCATGCACGCGGCGCGGGGATAAGCCTTTTCCAAGCAGTGTGTGATTTGTGTGAAACGGATGAATTGCGCCCTAAAGTTAAGGAAACATTGGCACAGCTCACAGCTTTGTTTATCAGTTGGCGTGATCAAATCCCTGTAATGCCGCATAATGAACTATGTGCTTTGATCTTGGAAGAATCTGGTTATAACGCCATGTTAAAGGCTGATAAAGCCCCTGAGGCCGCAGGCCGTCTTGAGAACCTTAAAGAAATGGTCGCGGGGATGGAAGAATATGACAGCCTTGAAGCCTTTTTGGAGCATGTCGCCTTAGTGCTTGAAAACCGTGAAAAAGGTAATGCCAGTGATGCGGTTACGCTTATTACACTGCACGGGGCGAAAGGCCTTGAATATGATAATGTGTTCCTTCCTGGTTGGGAGGAGGGCTTATTTCCTTCACAGCGTGCAATGGACGAAACAGGTTTAAAGGGGTTAGAAGAAGAGCGCCGCCTTGCCTATGTTGGCATCACGCGCGCTCGTAAACGTGCGTTTATATCCTTTGTTGCCAATCGTCAAATGTATGGCAGCTGGGTGAACGCCATCCCATCGCGATTTGTTGCGGAGCTACCAGATGATGCAGTGTTAAGTGAATCTGATATGGGCTTTGCGGAGCGCAGGTCATCACATTGGGATAGTTCGGCCTCTGGTTATAGCAGTAATAATGCAGGGGCAAACTCAGGCTTTGGCGGTAATATTTATGCGCGCCGCCGCAGTGCCCATAATTCACACCCAACACAGCGCGGTTTGGCCGCGGCGCGTAAATCCACCGCGCCAGCATATACCCGCGGGCAACGGGTTGTGCATCGAAGCTTTGGCGAAGGCGAAATCATATATATTGATGGGCAAAAACTTGATATACTTTTCGATGACGGGCAAACCAAGCGCGTCATGGCTAGCTTTATTGAATCTATAGATTGATCAGGACAAAAAAATGACACAGCAAAAAATTGCGACAATTTTTGGAGCAACAGGGTTTATTGGACGTTATATTACGCAGGATCTAGCTAAGCAGGGCTATATTATCCGCGCCGCTAGCCGTACGCCAAATAAAGCCTTTTTCCTAAAGCCTTATGGCAATGTTGGTCAAGTTGTCCCTTTCCCATGTGATGGTAGTAAAAAGGACATTGAGAAAGCAGTAAACGGCGCATCATTGGTTGTGAATTGTGTTGGCATTTTGTTTGAGAAAAAGAAGGACCAGTTTAAAAAAATTCACACAGACCTTATTAATGACATTGCTAAAGCATCTGCAAAATGCGGCGTTAACCGTTTAATCCATATTTCTGCGCTTGGCTGTGATACGGCGACATCTAAATATGCAGCATCGAAACTGGCTGGTGAAAAGAAGCTGTTAAAAGCATTCCCAGAAGCTGTTATTTTGCGCCCTAGTGTTGTCTTTGGCAGGGAAGATAATTTCTTTAACATGTTCGCCCGTATGGGGCGCATTTTGCCAGCGCTACCCTTAATTGGTGGTGGGCACACGAAATTTCAGCCAGTCTATGTTGCAGATATTGCGGACGCTGCGTTGAAGATATCAGAATCTACGCCTGATGCGTTTAAAAAGTTCCAAGGGAAGACCTTTGAACTGGGCGGCCCTGACGTTGTGACGTTCAAAGATATTTACGCTAAGTTAAAGCAGCATGCGGGGATTAACTTTATTGAATTGCCATTGCCGTGGTGCGTGGCAAAAATAGAAGCCGCTATTTTAGGCTTGTTGCCAAAACCACTATTGACCACTGACCAAGTTGAAAGCCTGAAAACAGATAATGTAGTTGCCGCTAAAGGTGTGAAAACATTTTCCACATTGGGTATACAGGCCACATCTATGGATGCGGTTTTGCCAAGCTATTTAAAACAATATAGTTATAAAAAGAATAAAGTAGACGCGGCATAAAGTGATATCAGGGAATATAGGCTTGGTTGACGCGTTGGTGAATTTCGTCTAAGCACTATATTTACATACGGTTTTAAATAAAAAGAAGTACGCTTAAATGAAAAAAACATTCTTCAACTCCGTTCGCATGGCATGTTTGGCGCTTTCCGCTATCGCGGTGCTTGGTCAAAATGCTCAGGCCGCACAATCAAGCCGTATTGCGGCCGTTGTTAATGACGAGGCCATTTCCTTTAATGAGCTAAATGCCCGTTTGAAATTGGTCATGGAATCCGCGGGTATGCCAGATACTGAGGATATGCGTCAGCGCTTATCGGCACAGATTATATCTGTCTTGGTCGATGAATCCATCCGTATGCAAGAGGCTGAAAATTTAAAGCTCGATGTTGAAGAAAATGAAATAAACCAAGGTGTCGCTGCGCTTGCCGCACAAAACAAAATGCAGCCAGACCAACTGATTGAAATGCTTAAAGCGCGCGGCATTAAAACCGCAACCTTGATTGATCAAATCAAGGCGCAAATAGCTTGGACAAAAGTGGTCGGGCGTAAAGTGCGCCCGCAGGTCGATATAACAGAGCGTGATGTGCAGGCGGAATTGGATCGCATGAAAGACGCAATTGGTAAAACCCAATATTTAGTGTCAGAAATTTTCTTACCTGTTGAAAAACCAGAAGATGACCGTAGCGTTCGCCAGACCGCACTTAAAATTAAACAGCAAGCGGCACAAGACCCAAATAATTTTCCACGCTTAGCGCGCCAATTCTCACGCGCAGCGGGCGCTGAACAAGGTGGCGACATCGGTTGGGTTCAACAAGGTCAATTGGCAGATGCCATGAACGCGGCGCTAGAAAATCTTTCTGCGGGTCAGGTTAGCGCGCCTGTCCGGTCTTTAACGGGTTATCATATTTATTTATTACGCAATAAAAAACAATTCGCTGAAGGTGATATTCCAACAGAAGATCAAGTTTATGAGCGTTTGGGACTTCAGCGTTTAGAACGTTTACAGAACCAATATTTTATGGATCTTAAGGCCGCGTCCTTCGTTGATATTCGCCTATGATTGATTTAAAGCCTGTTATCGAAGCGCAGCCTTCGCTGCGTGATGTTATTGAACAAAGCGGGCTTCGGGCGACCAAGGCGCTTGGCCAAAACTTCCTGATGGATCATAAAATCACCGATAAAATTGTTCGTCATGCGCATGGTTTAGACGGGCGCCAAAGTGGTGATTTAACGGGTTACACAGTTTTTGAAATTGGCCCAGGGCCGGGCGGGTTAACGCGCTCCATTCTTAAAGCTAACCCAGATAAGCTGATTGCCATTGAATTTGACGAGCGTGCTGTGAATGCGCTGCAACCCTTAAAACAGGCGGTTGGCGAACGCTTAGAGATTATTCATGGCGATGCAACCAAGCAAGATTTAAAAGCGCTGATTGCGCCGGCGGGCAAACCTTGTAAAATTATCGCGAATTTGCCGTATAATGTTGCAACGCCTTTATTAACAGGCTGGCTGCATGATATGTACGAAGCTGCGCCTTATGATGAAATGCTTCTTATGTTTCAAAAGGAAGTGGCGCAGCGTATTTGTGCTTCCGTAGGGGGCAAACATTATGGCCGCCTTGCGGTGCTCGCGCAGTGGTTAATGCGCTGTAAAATCAGTTTCGATTTACCGCCCGGTGCATTTAGCCCGCCGCCGAAGGTAAAATCCGCCATTGTTAATTTTCGTCCGCAAGAGTTCACCCAAGCCGACTTTAAGAAAATTGAGCGCGTCACAGCCGCGGCTTTTGGGCAGCGCCGCAAAATGATCCGCCAGAGCTTAAAGCCATATATCAAGGCGGTGGAAGAGCTTGGCATTGACCCAACATTACGCGCCGAAAACCTCAAAATAGAAGATTTTATTGCACTTGCACAAAAGATTGATTAAGAGTGGAAGAGGTAATAGATAAGGTGTACGTAAATGTTTTTTCAAAAAGAAAAAGATGCCATAGAGCATATCCCTGACAACCCTAAAGATAAGCTACATTGGGATGCGTTGCTGCGTGGGCAGGTGCTTACCGCAACAACGGCAAAATTAGTTAACTATATTGCGCTAGCGGATCAAAAGGCGCAGGCGATGATTATTATTAACTCGATTTTGATCCCAGTCATCCTGCCATGGATGTCAAAACCGCTTTATGCGCTGCCTGCAACGATTGCGATTATCACATCTTTTTTGACGATATTAAGCGCGATTTTATGTATCTACCCCAAACGTCGCCGCGGCGCGAAGCCGGATGGGTCATATAATTTGCTACATTTTTCTGATATTGGCCGTATGAAGGAAGCTGAATATTTGGCGCTATTCAATCCGGTCTATAATGACCGTGAACTTCTGGCGGAAGAAGCCGTGAAAGATATTCATGATGTATCGCGCCGTATTATCATCCCTAAATTCTTCTGGATCAAAATTGGCTATAGCTGTTTCTTTATAGGAAATCTGGTGGCCGTCGCGGTTACAGGCCTAAGAATAATTGCAGAACACCACTAAAGGCGCAGTGTTCTGCATAAATTCATTTATTATTATGCAACATAACGCGGGTTGTTTCGGTGTACCGTAACAGGCGCTGCGTTTTCTTGCTTAAGACGTTGGTCGTTTAGGTGTTTTGCCACCGCATACCAGCGACCATGTATTGCAGGGTCGTAAGCGTCCATATTTGGGTTTGCTGCTGGTGTAGGTGGGGTGGATTTTCCTTGGAACATACCTGAAAAATCAGATGGGCCTTGGAATGCTTTGTCGACGTTGGTTTTCATGCCTTTTCTCCTTATATGGGTGGCGGTCGGTTAACGTAGTGTGTATTAGTATAGGTGAATTAACATAAGGTCAAGTTTTTTCTGTGTGGGTGGGTGATTTGGGCAATTTGTTCAGATTCATTGAAAATCACGTAAAATTCCGCGAAAACCCATTGACTTTTTATCTGCGCTCCCTTATTTCAGATAACTGGTTTGCAGGCGTGCTTTTGTTCGCCCGTGATTCTTTTTCAACCAGTTTGTTTATTATTAATAAAGATAGGTAAATAGCAAAATGTCTAAGGAAAAGTTTGAAAGAACGAAGCCGCACGTAAATATC
>CEPQ01008431.1_pt1 | contig 143448 bp, 126 predicted proteins | sample 530411 | NCBI WGS metagenome assembly CEPQ01 (sample SAMEA2620039, study PRJEB7988) | marine metagenome | isolation source: saline water (ENVO:00002010), including
AGGTGGCAAGCCACCAAGTCTCGCTGCCTCTCCCATCAAGGGAGAGGCGTGATGCAAGCGGATAAGACGAGCAACGCCCATCAATCCAGGTAGAAATCCACCGTCGTGACCACGCGGACCTTCTTGTACGGCGTGTCGCTGACACCCCAGCTGCCGCCGCTGTCGCCATCGCGCGATTCGACCGAGAAATAGCCCTGGGTCGCGCTCTTGATGCCGCCGACATCGGTGCCGCTGTCCTTTGCAAACTGTTCGGCGGACGCGCGCGCGTCCTTGGTCGCCTCGGCCACCATCTTGGGCTTGATGTCATTGAGCTTGGTGAAGCTGTACGCCATTCCCGATCCTTCCTCGAGCACGACGCCGCGTCGGATCAGGTCGAACTGGCGCTTCACCGCCGATTGCGCCTTCTTGATATCGTTGGTGCGCAGCGACATGCGCTGGCGGATGGTATAGGTGGTAGAGCCGTAATTGTTGTTGAACTGCGACACGTTGGCACCCGTCGGCTGCAGCGCGTCGCCGTCAAAGCCGAGCTCGGTGAAGAATCCGCGCAGCGCCTTGGTATCGGCATCGATATCCGCCTGCGCGCTCGCCAGGTCATCGGCCTGGGCCGAATAGGCGATGGTCCAGGTGGCGAGATCCGCGGTCACGTCTTTCTCGGCAAGCCCGCGCACCGTCACCGATCGGTCCGCCTGCTTGGCGCGCAGCAGCCCGTCGCCGAGCAGATAGCCGCCCGCCACCATGCCGATCGCCAATATCCCGGCCCCTGCGAGAAACACATTGTCGCGCACCCAGCCGCGCTTGCTCGATCCGTCCGATCCCCCAACCTCAACCATGTCCGAAAGTCCTTCCAATGCCTTGCGCGCCGCCTATATCTGCGGGGCACATCCCCCCGACGACACGCCTGATCGATTAGCAGATCTGCGATGAACCGTGTCTTAACTGCGATGAACTGAGGCCAGTATAATGACCAAATATCTCCACACGATGATCCGCGTCACCGATCCCGATGCCACGATCAAATTTTTCGAACTGATCGGCCTCAAGGAGGTCCGCCGCTTCTCCAGCGAGCAGGGCCGGTTCACGCTGATCTTCCTCGCGGCCCCCGGCCAGGAGGGCGTCGCCGAGGTCGAACTCACGCACAACTGGGACCCGGAAGAATATACCGGCGGGCGCAATTTCGGGCATCTCGCCTATCGGGTGGAGAATGTCTACGAGACCTGCCAGCGGCTGATGGATGCAGGCGTGACGATCAACCGCCCGCCGCGCGACGGCCATATGGCCTTCGTGCGCAGCCCCGACGGCATCTCGGTCGAGCTGCTGCAGGAAGGCCATCTGGAGCCTGCCGAGCCCTGGGTCTCGATGCCCAATACCGGCAGCTGGTAAGCCGCTGGCGACGCGCGGCGGGCTGGGGTATATTAAGGCTCTTCGGGGGCCCAGAACAAGGATGACGACCATGCGCAACATGCCCATCATGCTCAGCCTCGCCGCGCTCGCCTGTGCCACCCCGCTGGTCGCGTCGGACAGCCGCGATGCGGAAATCCGCGCGCGCACCGCCGATGCCATCGCCAATCTCGACGAACGCGGCCAGAAGCTCGCGAAAATCTATCTCAGGGACCGGGTGGCGGGCGATCCGGTCGACTGCATTCCGCGCATACGCCTGCGCCGCTCGACCGCCGCCAGCGACGATGTGCTGCTCTATGACGACGGCTCGGTGGTGTACGTCAACACGCCGTATCTGGGCTGCCCCCGCGCCCGCGACAACACGATGATCTCGCAGACCCCGGTCGGCCGCCTGTGCTCGGGCGACATCGTGCTGGTCCAGGACCTGCGCATCGGCGTACCGCTGGGCAGCTGCGCGCTGAGCGAGTTCGTGCCCTATCGCAAGGTAAAAAAGGGGGAATAGGGGGCAGCCGCTTTCGCGGGGCCTTCGACAAGCTCAGGCTGAGCGGAGGTGGTGCGGGGATGGGGGAAACCCTCTTTGCGGAACCTTCGACAAGAGCAGGCTGGGCCGAGATGGTGCGGCATTATCTTCAAGGCGGGATATTACCCAACCCCGCTCAGCCTGAGCCTGTCGAAGGCCCCGAGCCGACGCCCCTAGCCGAACCCCGCCAGAAACGCCGCGACGTTCGCGCCGAGGGCATCGACCGCATAGCCGCCTTCCATCACGATCACCGTCGGCAGATCGAGCGCCGCGATCGAGCGCGCGATCGGCGTGTAGTCCGCGGTCTGCAGCGCGAATTGCGAGATCGGGTCCCCGGCAAAAGTATCCGCGCCGAACGAGACGCAAAGCATGTCCGCACCGAAATCGCGGATCGCGGCAAGTCCCGTTTCCAGCGCCGCCGTATAGCTGGCCAGGTCCGTACCGCGCGGCAGCGGCAGGTTGAGCGTCGCCCCCTCGCCTTCCCCCTCGCCGCGTTCGTCGGCATGACCCCAGAAGAACGGATAGTCGGTCGCAGGATCGGCGTGCACCGAGATGAACATCACGTCGCCGCGATCGTAGAAAATGTCCTGCGTGCCGTTGCCGTGATGGTAATCGACATCGAGGATCGCAATGCGCGTCCGGCCCGCCGCGATCGCCGCCTCAGCCGCGACTGCGACATTGTTGATGAAACAATAGCCCCCCAGATAATCCGCACCGCAATGATGCCCCGGCGGACGGCACAGCGCGAAGGCCGCGCGCTCGCCGCCCAGCACCGCCTCGGTCGCCGCGAGCGCCGATTGCGCCGCCCAATAGGCGCTCGACCAGGTGCCCGCAGCAATCGGGCTGGAGGCATCGAAGCTGAACTGGCCCAGATCCGCATCGATCCGGTTGAGCTTCAGCGGACGCCGTCCCACCACCGGCCAGGCATAGCCATGCGCATCGCCATGGCGCCCCGCCTCGACCCAGCGCGTGTGCGCACTCTGCAGGAATTCCAGATAGTTGTCGCGATGTACCCGGCGGATAGGCTCGAGCCCGTAATCGCGCGGGGCTTCGACATCGCTCAGCGCTTCGAGCACATTCTCCATCCGCCCGCGATGTTCGGCATAGGGCACATAGGCACCGTTATGCAGCTCCATCGCGGGTGCATGGTCGTGCTGGCGCGGATCGAAGAACGTCCTCATTGCGCGAACAGCTTGCGCAAGAACACCGTCTCGACCTCGCGGCGCAGGTCGTTGTTCGCCTTTTTCAGGAAGCCATGGCCCTCATCGGCATAGAGCACGTACCAGGTTTCCACCCCGTTGTTGCGAAGCGCGGCAACCACCTGATCGGACTCCGACTGCGGCACACGCGGGTCGTTGGCGCCCTGCATCACCAGCATCGGCTTGGTGATCTTGCCGACATTCTTAAGCGGCGCGATCCGTTCGAACACCGCGCGCATCTTGGGGTCGCGCTCGTCGCCATATTCGGCGCGGCGGTTGTCGCGACGATAGGCTTCGGTATTGGCCATGAAGCTGATGAAATCGCTGATGCCATAGCGCTCGACCCCGCCGACCAGTCTGTCCGAATAGAAGGTCATCGAAGCGAGCGACATGTAACCGCCATAGGACTGGCCATAGACCGCGATACGCTTGGCATCCATGCCCGGCTGCTTGCCCGCCCAGTCAATCAGCGCGCCGATATCCTTGACGCTGTCCTCGCGCAGCGGACCGTTGTCGAGGTTCAGGTACTTGGTGCCATAGCCGTCCGACCCGCGCACATTGGGCAGGATGACGACCGCACCGAGCACATCGGCGAAATATTGCGCGCCGGGGTTCCAGCTGGGCCGCGTCTGCGCCTCGGGCCCGCCATGAATGTCGATGATCACCGGAAGCTTCGCATCGGGCGCGGCATTCTTGGGCCGATAGACAAAGGCGGGGACGGTGAGCCCGTCAAAGCTGGTAAAGCGCACCAGCTGCGGCTCGACCAGCCTGGCGGGATCGAGCTCGCCCGGCTCGGACTGGGTCCAGCGGGTGATCGCCTGGTTGCCCAGTTCCACCGTCCAGACATCGCCCGCGGTGGTGGCATTGGTCAGCCCCACCGCAAGCTTGCCGCCATCGGGCGAGAATGACAGGGCCGTCACTACTCCGCGCGGCAGCGCAGGCGACATGCCCGCACCGCCTACGAGCGGCATCAGAACCACGCGCGAATAGCCGTCCTCGTTAAGCGTATAGGCCAGCGTCTTGCCGTCGGGCGACAGGTCATAGGCCTCGACATCCCAGCCCGGCTCGCGCGACAGCGCAGTCATCTTGCCGGTGGCGGTATCGATCCGCACCAGCCGCCGGGTATCAGTGCCTGCGTTGGTGATCGCGACGATTGCCTTGCCGCCATCGATGAAGCGCGGATCCTCGAACCGCGCTCTGGCCTTGATCGACCAGTCGAGCGGGCTGACCTTGCCGCTGGCCAGATCGAGCAGCATCAGATGGTTCTCGCGGTTGGAAATGCCCTTGGCGAGCAGCACGGTCGCCTTGTCCGCGCTGATGTCCTGCGGGCCGACCGCGCCGATGCCCTGCCAGACCAGCCGGCGGCTCTTGGGATCGGCAGGATCGGCGGCCATGATCGCATAGTCGGCCGACCCCTTGGTAGCGCGCGACCAGACCAGCAGGCTGCCGTCCTTGGCAAAAACCGGTGACTGGTTGCGCGTCACCGGCTCGGTGAGCGGCTGGGCGATGCCATCAAGATCGCGGACGAAAAGCTGGAACCACTCGTCACCGCCGGTATCGCGAGTCAGCACAAAGCGGTTCTTGCCGGGCACGGTCTTCGCGCCGCCAACGGGTTCGCCAAAATAGGTCAGCTGCCGCCGCGCCGCGCCGGGAGCGGGCACATGGTGCACCTGAAAGGTCGACCCGAAGCGCGTGGTGATCAGCATCGATCCGTCTGGCAGCCAGTCCTGAAACCGCGCTTCGCGGTAGTTCTGGTAGCGCTGCACCGCATCGCGGATGTCCTGCGGAATCTCGGGCACATTCTCGAGCCGCGCGTTGCCGACCTGGCGGGTTTCAACCGAAGCCTGCTGCGCTGCGGCAGGGACAGCGATGAGTGCGGCAACAGCCAGCAACGACGAACGGAACAGCATGCGATACTCCCCAGGAATGGACCCAAATCTCGTTTCAGATGCAAACACTTAAGCTCAGAAAATGCCCATGGCCAGCCCCGCCCCGAACATCGCGCCCAATTCGCTGCAAGGCGCGAGCGCAGTGTCATCGAGATGCTTGTGCGCGGCAATCGCCTCGGGCGTTTGCGCATGGGTGCAGACGATCAGGCTTTCGGCGATGCGCTTCAGTCGCCAGCCGGTCGCGATCCGCTCGATCTGCCGCACCGCCCCTGCTCCGTCCGATCCCGCCGCTACCATCGCTGCATAGGGACGCCCCTCGATCCGCCCCAGCAACGGGTAATAGCAGCGGTCGAAAAACTCCTTCATCGCCCCGGTCATGCTGGCGAGATTCTCCGGACAGACGAAGATATAGCCCGACGCGGCGAGCATGTCCTCGGGCCCGGCCCGCTCCGCTGCGATCAGCCGCACCGCGCATTCGTCGCGTGCTGTTGCCGCCGCCGCCTCCGCCATCGCCTGCGACGCGCCGGTGCGGCTGTGCCAGAGGATCAGCAGGGTCGGCCGCTCGGTCATCTCGCCTTGATAGTGCCCAGCCACCGGCAATCCAGCCCTTTCAATGCAGCACACCCTCGCCAAGCGGAATCGCGCCCGCTAGAGACAGGCCATGGCCACGCTCCACACCGATCCCGTTCTCGGCATCACCCGATCGCTCACCGGTCAGCCCTGGCACTGGCGCGGTGCCGAGGGCGACCGCCGCGAGGCCGATCTGCAGCCCGACGACCTCGTGTCGCTGCTGCTGCTCAGCCGCGGCGTGCCGCGCGACGATCTGGAACGGCACCGCGCGCCCACGATCCGCGGCTTCATGCCCAATCCGTCGATCTTCCGCGACATGGACAATGCCGCCGACCGCCTCGCGCAAGCGGTGATCGCGCGCGAGAAGGTCACCATCTATGGCGATTATGACGTCGACGGCGCGACCAGCGCGGCGCTGCTGATCCGGCTGCTGCGCGATCTGGGCCTGGACGCCGGGGCCTATATCCCTGACCGGCTGATGGAAGGCTATGGCCCTTCGGGCGCGGCGCTGACGAAGCTGGCGCAGGACGGGTCGACATTGATCGTCACCGTCGATTGCGGTGCGATGGCCTACGAGGCGCTGCAGATGGCGCACGAGGCTGGCGTTGATGTCATCGTCGTCGATCACCACAAATGCGCCGCCGTGCTGCCGCGCGCCTTTGCGCTGGTCAATCCCAACCGGCTCGACGAAGAGGACGAGGCGGCATCGCACGGCCATCTCGCCGCCGTCGGCGTCGCCTTCCTGCTCGCCGCTGCGGTGGTGCGCACCCTCCGCGCGCAAGGCTATTTCGCCAGCCGTCCTGAGCCCGCGCTGATGGAACTGCTCGATCTGGTGGCCTTGGGCACCGTCGCCGATGTCGCGCAACTCAAGGGCCTCAACCGCGCCTTCGTCGCCCAGGGCCTGAAAATCATGGGCCGCAGGCGCAATATCGGCATGGCCGCATTGATCGAGGCCAGCCGCCTCACCCGCGCGCCGGTCTGCTCGGATCTCGGCTTCGCATTGGGTCCGCGCATCAATGCCGGCGGACGCGTCGGATCGGCGGATCTGGGCGTCCGGCTGCTGACCACCGAAGACGAGAGCGAAGCGCGCGCGATCGCTGCCGAGCTATCGCGGCTCAACGATGAGCGCCGCGCGATCGAGGCGATGGTGCAGGAGGAAGCCGAAGGCCTGCTCGCCGCGCAGCACAACCGTGCGGTCGCGGTGCTCGCGGGCCACGCCTGGCATCCCGGCGTGATCGGCATCGTCGCAGGACGAATCAAGGAAAAGACGAACCGCCCCTCGCTGGTCATTGCGCTCGACGAGGCGGGGATCGGCAAGGGATCGGGTCGCTCGATCCCCGGCGTTGACCTCGGCGCCGCCATCATCGCGGCCAAGGATGCCGGGCTGCTCGTCGCGGGCGGCGGCCATGCCATGGCAGCGGGGCTGACGATCAACGCCGATCTGCTCGACCGATTCGCCGAGTTTCTGGAGGACCGGCTCGCCGCTCCTGTCGCCGCCGCTTCGGGCGCGGCGCGGCTGCTGGTCGATGCGCTGGTCGCCCCGCGCGGCCTCACCCCCGATCTGGTCGAGCGCATGGAGGCGGCGGGGCCCTATGGCATGGGCTGGCCCGCCCCGCGGCTCGCCACCGGCCCGGTGCGAATCGTCCGCTGTGATGTCGTCGGTACCACCCATGTCCGTGCAATTGCAGCGGGCGATGATGGCGCATCGTTCAAGGCGATGGCGTTCCGCAGCGTCGATACCTCGCTCGGCCAGGCGCTGCTCGGCGCCCCGCGCGACCGGCGTTTCTGGCTCGCAGGCCGCGTGAAGATCGACAATTGGAACGGCAATCACGCCACCGAAATGCATGTCGACGACCTGGCTCCGGTCGAATTCTGAAAAAGCGAAAAAAACCGGAAACGGGCGCTTGACGGCACCCCATCAACTGCTTAGAGGGGCGCTTCCCGCACAGATGGCCCCTTCGTCTAGCGGTTAGGACGCGGCCCTTTCACGGCTGAAACACGGGTTCGATTCCCGTAGGGGTCACCAGGGATGCATTTCATAGCATCCCAGACGGTGCCAAGTATGGCTGTTTTCTGCGGTTTTTCCTGATATAATGATGCCAGTTGGACTGGCGAGATATCACTGCATACCAACAAACTGATGGTATCCGTGATGGTATCGAGTTGGTCGCTCAGATGGAGTGACCATCATGGCGTTGTCGGTGTTCGCGATCAAAGCAGCCGAGATTCGGGACAAGCAATACAAGCTCAGTGATGCCGACGGGCTGTATCTGCTCGTCACGCCAAAAGGCGGGAAATGCTGGCGCATGAATTACCGCCACGCGGGTAAGCAGCGCACTTTGTCATTCGGTGTGTTCCCAGACACCGGCTTGGCCGAAGCAAGAGCCCAGCGCGACGCTGCCCGCAAAGTGCTGGCAAGAGGCGAAGACCCTGCCGAGCGCGCAAGGATCGACCGCTTGTCGGAAGAAGTCGCATCCGCGAATACGTTCAGAGCGGTTGCGGCCGAGTGGCTATCAAAGGCGGAAAAGGAAGGTCGCTCGTCAGCCACGATGAAAAAGCTAAATTGGCTTCTGGATTTCATAAACGCGGCGATTGGCGATCGACCGATCGCATCGATCATGCCCCATGAGCTTTTGACCATGCTCCGCAAGATGGAAGATAAGGGTCGATACGAAACCGCGAAGCGCCTGCGCAGCACCTGCTCCCAGATCTTTCGATATGCCATCGCCACAGCTCGAGCTGATCGCGATATCGCAGCAGACCTTCGCGGAGCTTTGATCGTTCCAAAGCCTGTGCATCGCGCCGCGGTTACAACATCTTCAGAAGCGGGCGGATTGCTTCGCGCCATCGAGACGTTCGAAGGAAGTGTTAACGTGCATAACGCGCTGCGGCTGCTGCCGCACGTCTTTGTAAGGCCTGGTGAGCTTCGATTTGCAGAGTGGATAGAGTTTGACTTCGACGCGGCAGTCTGGACTATCCCGCCGCATAGGACCAAAATGCGCCGCGCTCATCGCGTGCCGCTATCCAGCCAAGCCGTAGCTATCCTTCGCTCTATCGAACTGACCAAAGGGTGCAGCCAATACGTTTTCCCGTCACGTTCGTCGGCAAAGAAACCAATTTCAGAAAACACTATCAACGCAGCACTTCGCCGGATGGGTTATACGCAAGACAAGATGACCGCTCACGGCTTCAGGGCAATGGCCGCAACGCTGCTCAACGAGATGGGGCTTTGGCATCCTGATGCGATCGAGCGCCAGCTCGCTCACTGCGATAACAATGCTGTCCGCAGAGCATATACTCGCGGCGAATACTGGGATGAGCGGGTCCGCATGATGCGGCACTGGTCGGACCATCTGGACTTCCTGAGACGAGGTGGCGCGGGGTGAATGGCTAAATGCCGTAATGGCCGGCGTCTGAAGAGTAGTCAGGTAGGTGGATGTCCCTCAGAATGATAGTGTTGGAAACGGGGTAGACAGTTCTGAGCCAGAGCTGGCTCACGCGATTTCGACCATGCCGCGGAAATCCACGACAACCCTATTTGCGGTGGCGGTCGGTATCCAGCGTCAGGCTCGCTGATGGCGAACTTCGAACAGGCTGCTGCAGCTGAGTTACAGGCTCGAGATCGGCCGATGAAATTTTCATGGATCGGCTCACCAAAGAAATTGCGCTTCTGGGACCCTCATAGCCTTTAAACAATTCAACTAATTGGATAAATAGACGCACACGCTCGACATAGCACCCACATCTGCCCCCCAAATCTAACTTAAGCCTATGATAATGATGGCGTTTGAATCCAGAATTCTGACCGAATCAACATTTTTTGCGGCCTCACGCGTTTTCTACTTCTACGAACGGAAGCATCTTGGCGTCTTGTTTAGCCTTCCCGAGGCCAGGCTGCCGCACCCCAAACTGGCGAGCTGCTCCGGGGTTTTGCATGTAGTGCGGTCGCTTCGGTTATTTAGGCCGATGATAGTTGGCATCAGGATGCAGGCACACAATTTGTAAGGGGGAGGGATCAAGTGCTAAATCGCCCCTCCCCTCTTGGGCAGCCTCAATCGACGATCACGGCATTGCCCATTCGATAGCCACGCTTCGCCATCTTGGTGGTATATTGAACCCGTTCATGCTTGAGTTCGACCGCATATTCTTCCCAAGCGTCGCGCCGATCCTCAATATCGGTCGCCCGGCGCAAGTCGCTGCCCAGTTCCTTCTGCGCTTCGGTGACATTGATGCGATAATCAAACCACAGCCGGTTCTCGATGCCTGCGATCGGCAGAGTGATGATGCGAGATTCCTCCAGTCGGGCGACCCTTTCCTCATGCAACATTGGGATCGCCGCAGCAGCGGCGGTCGCCAGACCCAGAGCCGGGAGAAAAAGCGTGGCAAATCTGATCATGGTTCATTCTCCTGTAGGTGATTGCCGCAACACCGAGCGGTCAAATCGGTAACGATCCACCGTCCGCACTTAATCCATTTGTTTTCCAAATCTTGGTGGGCATCCGAGGGTAAGCCGCGCTCCGGCAAAAGAAAGGCGGACGCCGGGAGACGTCCGCCTCAGGGGGCTTTGGCGCGCTGCCCGAACAGGCAGCAGGCAGCGCGCCGCTACTCGGCCAGAATTCCGGACTGGCCGCTTATTCCGAAGGTTCGGATGCCTCCGGTGCGGAGGCGGTGCCGCTAGCCTGTGTCAGCACCAGCGCATCGCCCGATGCCGAGAACATTCCGGCGGGGAGCGCGCGCGTGACATTGCCCTGCTTCACCACGACCTGCTCGACCTCGCCCCGGCCATTGGCCACCAGTTCCTTCACCTTGCCGAGCGACGATCCGTCGGGAAGCGTGACGGGCATGCCACGGCTGACCATGGCCGCGCCCTGCCCCGCCGCAGCCGCGCTGCCCGCAACCGCCAGCGGACCAGCCAGCAGCGATCCATCAGCAGAGCCACCGCCGCTGCCTGTCGCGGTCGCTCCGGCAGGCATCGCCGCCCCGCGCACGCTGGACACCGCCTCACCGGCGCGCGCGCGCGTGCTCTGGACGATGGGAGCAACGGTTCCGGTCACTGCATCGGTGCCGATAAGCTGCGCGCTGGCGTTGCCCTGTCCGCTCGCCGCGCCCGAGCCTTGGGCCTCGGTCATCGCACCGGCGGGCGGTGCGACAATATCGGCCAAGCTCGTCGTCGAGGCCAGGACCGAGCCGTCGGCGCTGCGCTGGGCCGAAACGGTGCCGCGCCGGGCATCGACCGATTGCGTGCCGCTGGTCGAGCCGTTGGCATCGACGGTGCCGCGCACCGTGCGGGTGGTGCGTTCCAGCGTGCCGCCGACCGGGCGCTCAAGGCCGCCCCCCAGGGTGCCGCCCAGCGATCCGCCGAGCGTGCCACCCAATCCACCCCCGAGTCCGCCACCGCCAAGCAGTTGCGCCTGCGCGGTTGCCGGGATGAGAGCGAAGGTTGCGGCTGCAAACAGGATCGTCTTCATAATGAGTTCCTTTCATCTCAATCGCGGGCATCACTGCCTGCCCGTCTGAAAGGACAACGGCTGGCCACGACAGTTTAATCCGTCGCCGCGTCCAGGCTCATCGCTTGGAACCACATCGCTCGCACAGCAGGCCACGGCCATAGCGATTGTCCGGCCCCCTGGGCCCCAAATCGCGCGCTTCCCGATCGAGCCTGGCCCGCCAGTCGCTGCCCCTGGCCAGCGCATCGGCGAGCCTGACGGCCACCAGCGGCGTGGCGAAGGACGTGCCGCGCAAGCTGACCGTCTTGCCCTTGGCATTGAGCGCGTGCACATCGGCGCCGGGGGCTGCATAATCGAGGTGCAGCGCACGTCCCGCCTCGATCAGCGCGCGCCCCTTGCGATCCACGGCGGTCACCGAAACGACCTTGGCATAGGATGCGGGAAAGGCGGGAGGCGCAGCAGGTCCATCATTGCCCACCGCCGCTACGATGACCATCCCGCGTTGCTGTGCCTGCGCAATGGCGCGTTCCAGAACGGTATTGCGCGGGCCCACGAGGCTGATCGTCACCACCTTGCACCCGCTGGTCGCCAGCCACCCCAGGGCGCGGACAATGGCCAGCGCATTGCCGCCCGCGGGGTCGCTGCCATAGACATCCGCCACCCAGAGCCGTCCTGCGCCTTCCGCCTGCAACAGACTGACAATCGCGCTGCCGTGATCGGATGCCAGCGGCGCGCCTTTCGCAAAGCCCTTGCTGCCCATCGTCCGCAGCGAGAGCCCCGGCGCGCCGTCGATAATGCCTATGGGCGTGTCGATGGACGCACCATTCGGCGCAGCGAGCAGTGCCGGCATCGGCATGGCCCCGCCCTGGGCGGCGGGCGCACCCGATTGCCAGTGGAGATTGTCCACGGCGATCTCGGCCTCGGGCGCGGCCTTGCGCGCGAACGCTTCTGCCCGTGCGAGGCTGAGGCCTGCGGGCACACCCAGCCGCACGATCGCCAGATCGAGTCCCTCGACCAGCTCCTCGGTAATGACTGAAAAGCCAACACGCTGGAGTGCTGCCAGCTCGTTAGCAGTGGGCCCGGTAACCAGAAGCTCGCCGCGCCGGGCCAGATTGCCATTGGCGTCGCGCTCGATCAGATCACGATTCTGACGCAGCATCCGCGCCAATTTCTGGTCGCGCAGTTCCAGCACCCTGTTGGCCTCGCGCTGCGCTACCGCACTTAACCCGTTCAAGCTGTCTCCGGCAGCGTCGAGAGCGCCGCCGATACCGCGCCCTACCCCAGGCACCCCCAACTGCCCCAAAGGCGATTGCAGCTGTGCGTGGAGTGGCACCGCCACCAGCAGTGCAGCACTGGCAATGGCGCGAAATATGACAAAAGGCTTGCGCATCTGGTCTCCGTCCGATTTTTTCGCTTAATGATGGATGAAACGCACGAGGCCAGCCGTTTCATCCATCAGAAAGGCATTGAACCTGACAACGGCGTTCGAAACCATGCTGATCGATCTGCTGCCGAGGATGCGGCGGTTCGCCTTTGGTCTGACCGGTGCATCGGCGGATGGTGACGATCTGTGCCAGATGGCGATCGAACGGGCTCTGGCGCGGCGCGACCAATGGCAGCCGGGAACGCGCCTCGATAGCTGGATATACAAGATCATGCGCAACCTGTTCATAGACGAGATCCGCGCCAACCGGCGCCGCAGCGAAACCTTCGTGTCCGACGATGCGGGCTACACTGTTGGCGCACATGGAAATCAGGAGGCCAGGGTGGAGTTGGCGATGATCGACAGGGCCATGATGCAGCTTCCCGACGAGCAGCGTGAGGCGGTGCTGCTGGTGATGATCGAGGGCTGCTCCTACAAGGAGGCAGCAGAAATTGTGGGCTGTCCGGTAGGAACGCTCAACTCGCGGCTGGTGCGCGGCAGGGACGCGCTGATGGGCCTGCTGGAGGAAGCGGCATGAAGGTTACCCCGGAAATGATTGCTGCGTTCGTCGATGGCGAGTTGACCGGCGAAGACCGACTTCGTGTGGATGCTGCCATCGCGGCCGATCCTGCGCTGGCCGAGCAGGCCGAACGGCACCGCAGGCTCAAAGCCATGCTGACGGCACGCTATGCGCCCATTGCGGCCGAGACGGTGCCCTACCGGCTTACAGCATCGATCAGTCGGCCGAGGACCGCAGGACCTAAATCCAGTGAGGTGGTGAGCCTTTCTGAAGCGCGCGCTAGACGCGGCCTGCCCCCCGCCGTTGGGCGTTGGTTGCCGGTCGCGGGCCCGGCGATCGCAGCTTCGCTGGTCCTTGCGATCTGGCAACCCTGGCAAGGAACCGAACAACCAGGCTATGCCCCTGCCGAACTTGCAAGCATGCTGGACACCCGGCTGGTCGCTAATCAGGCTGCTGATGTCTACCCGCGCGTGATTTTGAGCTTCCGTGCCAAGGACGGCCGCTTTTGCCGCGCCTGGCGCGAAGTCTCAGCAGGCGGCATCGCGTGTCGCGATAGCACAGGATGGAAAATGGAGCAGCAATTGCTACTGCGACAGGCGGAGGCAGGCGAATATCGCAAGGCAGGCAGCGAGGCCGACCTATTACTGGAAGCGCAGAACATGTCGGATGGTGATGCTCTCGACGCTGAGCAGGAGTCGCGAGCTCTTCACACCGGATGGCTCAGTTGAAGGCGAGGACACCATGGGGCCTGTTGCATTCTGGCTCCAAAACCCTTAATGTCAAACAAGTTCACAGAGACAGCTGGTATCATCCTCACCCCTGGCGTTAGTGGGAATGCTTCTAGCAAGTCGGAGGAACATGCTGTGGAACTCAATCCTCACTCCGTTTCTTCCAAAGCTATTCTCGCCTTGATTTTCGCAAATGCTAGATTAGTCGATAGTCTGGCCGCCCGAGGACTGATCACACCCGATGAAGTGCTCGCTATCTGGAACGTCATAAGGCTCAGCGCAGATGAGGAGTCCTTTCGGCAAATTTGTGATAGCTCGGCGATGGAATTTAGAGCGCTTCACAAGATCTATGCTCATGCACTTCGAATGGCTAAGGATAATATTCATGTTGATCCATAATCAGACGAAATTTTTCGATTCCATCCATTTCACAAGACTTCAACATCACGGCTAAGATGCCAACCTGAGCGTGTTTCGCCCGCTATCTTTCGCCAAATACAGTGCTTCGTCGGCACGGCGCAATATGCTCTCGGCTGATTCCCCAAGGACCAGCTCTGCCACTCCGATGCTGATCGTTACAGCAGGCTCACTCGCCGAGAATTCTATTCGATGACGCACCCGTTCGGCGACCTTTAAAGCAACGTCTGCGCCAACCCTTGGAAACAATATGACAAACTCCTCACCACCAAATCGCCCCAGGATGTCGCCGTGACGTAATTCCATGACCGCATCTGCTGCTACCCGTTTGAGCACGCGATCGCCCGCATTATGCCCAAACCGATCATTGATTTGCTTGAAATGATCGAGATCAAATATAGCAATCGCAAAAGGCTGCCCAGTTCGTTCAGAACGATCTATCTCCTGCTCAATAGCTTGCGCTAAGCGTCTACGATTTGCGATCCCTGTCAACTGGTCAGTTTCGGCCATCATCCGCGCTTCGGCCGCAGCAGTTTCGGCCATAACGCTCGCGGCGCGAAGGCTCTGCTCTTGCACAACCTGTGCCGTTATGTCTTGTATAATGCCGAAAAGACAAGGCTTTCGGGACACGGAGTTTATCTCGTATTCGCCACGCGAAAGAATGTGGCGAACCTCGCCATTTGGCCGAATAATTCGTGCCTGAAATTCAAAACCCTGCTGGTTTTTTATCGCTCTCTCTATATTTTCGGCAACGATATGCCGGTCGCTTGGGTGATAGGCATAAATAGCCTCATGCAAGGTTGGCGGTTTATCACTCGAAACACCGTGAATATTAAACACTTCAGGCGACCAGGATACAACCTCGTCCACAATGTCGAGATTCCAGTGACCAAGGTTGGCTGCCGTCTCCGCCATTCTTAACAGACGGACGCTTTCTGCCAATTGGTTCAGTAAACGATGCCGGGCTGCCAGCAGCGATCCGATCGGCAACGCCGCAGCAAATAAGGCCAACAGGTAAAACTGGAGGAATAGGCTTTTGCTCTGAGGACCAGCGTGGATCAGCATTACCGGGCCTGAGCCCAAAGCACTTGCCACCGATGCAATAATGCCTGCGATCACCACACCGCCTGCCGCCCCCAACAGACCGAGCCGGGTCACAGCAATCAGAATGGCGAGCATAGGAAGAAATAGCAATGGATAAGCGGACTGCGCGAATGTCAGTGCGCAGACCAAAGCAACCATTGTAAAAATTCCGAAAGTTTCTTTTCTTGTCCGAGTGCGTCGGCGTACCTTATCCTTGGAGATTTCCCGCCTGCCAATCATGATAAGCGGTGTAACGAGTAGTATCCCCAGCAGATCGGTCGAGAACCACGAAAGCCAAAACTCAAAAGATGTTGTCGAGACGAAAATCCATGCGGTCGAAGCACTAACAAGTGTGGCAACGAGTGCCGCAGCGCAAAAGTTCAGAAGCCTCACGGGATCGGAGAGTGAAACCTGACCGCCGCTGCGGTTCAGCATTAGCCAAGCAGCGAGCGACGACTCCATGATGTTCGCGATTGTAAAGCCGGTGGAAATCCAGGCACCATTTCCCAAATTCAGGTTCACTACCATGCTGGCGGCAGCAGCAGTGGCGAGGTGCCATCCTCGCTGTCGATTTTCATTTATCAGCAGCGCCGCAAGCAGGATGCCGCTGGAAGGCCAGACCGTGGCAATACCATCCCGACCATGACTTACAGCCAGTGCCACAGCGGCGGCCAGGTAATAGCAGACGCCCGTTAGCACAGGCCACCATAGAGACCTTACCTCGCGCAGGGGTGATGCTGACATCAGCTTCATGCCAGTGTGTTGGACGAAATTGGTTAACGCTTTCCTTCGATAGCCACATGGCGATCAACAAACAGGATGCTGCTCGGAAAATTTGCAGCGCCATTTTGCGTTAAAATTTTGTTTACCAAACTAGGAATAAAGGATTGTTTTTACAGCATTTTGTGGTGGTTTATGCCAAGGATCGATTATAGACTCGGCAACACGCTGGCGCAGCGGATGTTGCGCAACAAATCCGGCCTCGCACTCATCGAGTTTGCCTTCAGCCTTCCGATCTTCATCGGCCTGGGCTTCTATGGAGTCGAAGTGGCAAACCTCGCGATCTCTCAGATGAAGGTAAGCCAAATCACCCTGAACATTGCTGATAATGCTTCTCGTATCGGGAGCATGAACTCGCAATTAGGCGCGAAGCAGGTCATGGAGTCGCACATCAACGATGTTTTTCAAGCCGCCGACATTCAGGCCGGGCGATATAACCTGTTCGGTCAGGGACGGACCGTTCTCTCGAGCCTGGAAATGAACGCTGATGGCGGACAAACAATTATGTGGCAAAGATGCAAAGGCGAACTTGGCGAAGATTCCAATTATGGTGAGGAAGACATCGGAAAAAATGGAAAGGGATTCACTGGTATGGGTCCGGCAGCAGAGCGAATAGCTGCAATTCCGGGAGTAGCGATCATGTATGTTGAAACCTTCTATGAATATGAACCATTGTTTGAGGAGATGTTCATGGAAGCGCGGACATTACGACAGGAGGCGGCGTATATTGTCCGCGACCAAAGGCAGATCGCCACCAAGCCAATCGGCGACACCAGCGAGCTGCGGACCTCGACCTGTGATAAGTATGATTCGATTTTACCCCAGACGCCTGACCCGAAACCTGGAGACGAAAACAAGTGTACGAAGCGTATCCATAAGGATCACTATCACTGGGAGTGCCCGAAAGGCGTTCAGAAGCCGAAGGAAACAAAACAAGAAAAAGAGAAGAATGAATGCGACTTGAAACTGATCATCTGCATCAACGGTGTTAAAGCACCAAAAACCAAGGCGGGCGATGACGATGACGATGATTGAATGACGCCCTGATATCAAAATGGCGCCATTTGGTAGTCACCTAGTCATATCGATAAATGTTCTCGCGATTTGAGATTTTGATCCATTGCAAGCGAATTTCCCACCCGAGAGGAATGTTGGAATATTGCTAGCGCTGTTAACTTGTGACGATTTTGACAGGGGCTGTCAATCAAGGTGATCGCGGTTCAATACAAACCAAGCTTACCGAGGGGCAGCGCCGGAAACGTGGCCGGAACGGCAAATACGGCGGTATTTCGCATACTCGCGATCAGTCGAAATGAAGCGGTCAAGCATGGCCGTCATGACAAGTTCGATTGTAGGCGCACCCTCTGGGTTGCCGCCGTTGACCGCCCTTGCATATTCCCCAAGCTCCCGATGAAGCTGGGCCGGAATGTCGAGGGTTACGCGAACCGGCTTCTCGCTGGCGAGATCGGACAGTTTCAGGCGGGTCATCGAACTGCTCCTCAATCAAACGGCTCAAGCATCAAATCGCGGGTCACGATGATCCGGAACGAATAGCCCGGGCGGACGGTCAAAGTCGGTGGCACACTCAGCTGTCGCTGGACGACTTGGCGTCCGGTCTGGTTTATCGTGTCCTGGCTGCCGAACCGCAGCGCCCGGGCAAGGTCGCTGTCATTGCCGGTCACAAGCTCGCTGCCCACCCCCAGAAGCGTCGAGACCAGAGCGGCTTTAAGCATATTGCCCCAGTGATAATCGGTCCGGTCTTCCAGACCTGCCATGCCAGAGGCATCTGCGCCCGGAAGGCGTTCAAGTGAAACAGATTGCCCTCCCGGCAGTATGAGACGATCCCAGGCCAGCAGAACCCTGCTCTGCCCGGCCACGACATCGCTGTCATATTCACCGATCAGCCGTGAACCCTGCGGTATCAGCAGGATGCGTCCGGTCGGGCTGTCATAGACATTCTGCGTCACCTGCGCCGTGATCTGACCGGGCAGATCCGAACGGATGCCGGTGATCAGCGCAGCCGGGATGATACTGCCAGCTTGAAGAATGCGTTGGGCAGCGTCGCGAACCACAGGGCTGGCTTCGCGGTCCTTGCGCTGCTCAAGAAAGCCCCTTCGCCGATCGGCGTGGCTTGGCCGTACCGACTGAACCGGATCAGCCGCGCTACCCGCAGTCGTCCCACTAGCAGCGGCAGCGGGCGCTGCTACATTATCTCTGACGCCCGTATTGCCGGCGAGGAACAGCTGGCTCGTCCTGGCGGTGTCACGCTCCTGTGCCGCGCGTGCACGTGCCTGTTCGGCTGCATCAGAGCCGGGGTCAGGTACCGACGCTCCTGAAAGCGGCGGCTCGACTGGCGGCAAAGGGGCCTCGCTTCCTGTATCCACGCCAGGCGTACCAGCCTGTCGAAGCTCGTCCGGTGGCGGCAATCCACGTTTGCCAAGATCGGCATAGCTTGCCGGAGCATCGGCAAACTGCTCCGTGCGGTTGCCGTCGCCAGGATCGTAGACATTTCTGGCCGATGCAGGATCTTCGGGCCGAAGGGCGTAGATCAGCGAGCCTCCAATGGCGATACTGCCAACGAGGCCGATCGTTGCCACGGCCTTACGCGAGAGACGGGTGACCTTCGGAAGTTCAGCGCGAAAGCCAAATCCGTTCGATCCCGTCGGCACAGGGGGCTGCTCGTCGATCGGTGCCTCTTCGCTGCCTGATTTATCCGCGCCAGGTCCGGGCGCATGATCTTCCGACCTCGCAGTCATGATTTCCTCCTGCCGCGCTGCGGCTGTCGCACGATGGTGACGTGCTTCGCGTTGCGCCCTGAGCCCAGGCGAAGCTCTGCCTTGTCGAACAACCGATCGACGACCAGGTATCGCCCCTGGACGCGGAAGTTGACGAGCTCGGCGGCGCCGGTTTCACCCAGAACGAAGAGCGGAGGCAGATCACCTGTGGCGATGGCAGGGGAAAACTCGACAAAGACCTGCCTCCCATCGTCGAAGACGCGTACCGGTCGCCATGGCGGGCGGTCGCCCGATATCGCATAGTCGAAGCTGAGCGCAGCAAGGTCGATTCCTGAAGCCACCGGCGCCTTGCGCTCCGCTTCGATCTGCGCTGCCTGAAGCGCGATCAGCGCGGACTGCGGGTATGTCCAGGAAACGGCGGCCATATAGGTCGAGGAAGTTGCGCTCAGCTCGAGATGATAGGTTCGCCTGTTCGTGTTGATGACAAGATTGGTGCTGATATCGGCCCGGGTCGGCTTGATCAGGATATGCACACGGCGCGCCGGCCCGCTGCCGCTCACCGTATCTCCAATGATCCAGCGGACCGTGTCGCCCGAGGCGACGGGCCCCGGCCCCACGAGCTCCTCGCCCGGTTGAAGCATGATGTTGGTGACATGCCCAGGCGACGTGTAGATCTGGAACAGCGCGCCGTCTGCATAGGGATATTGCTGGATCGCATTGAAATAGCTGGTTCGCTCAGGCTCGACGCGCGCTGCCGCATTGGCACGTCCGATCCGCGATTGCGGATCAGCAGGCTCGTTTTGCTCTGACCTGGACTGCTCGCCTGGCCTTGAACGCTTGCCAGCAGCCAGACCAGGAGTGGAAAAGGCCAAGCCTGTCGCTGCAAGCAGCAGAGCAACAGAGCGGATCGTCGCAATTCGGGTTTTCATTGGCTGAGCTCCTTGGACCAGTTGATGGCATCGACGAACAGGCCGAGCGGGTTCCTGCGCAGCGCCTCGGCGCTGCGCGGCGGCTGGATCGTGGTGGTCAGGATCGCCGACCATCGTGAGGTTTCGACCAGCGCGGAATCCTGGTAGCGCCGCTCGGTCCAGGCGACGCGAAAGCTGTCGTCCGATGCCCGGATGACGCTCGAAACGTCGACGGCAATCTGAACCTTTCCGACGCTAGCGAAAGGATCGTTGCCCCGCGCATAATCGCTCAGCATCCGGCCGCCGCGTTCGGTGGTGAAATCATAAGCTCTGAGCCAGTCCTGCCGGAGCACGACGGGATCGGCGGGGATGGACCGGACCTGCTCGATGAACCGCGCGAGATGGAAAGCGATCTGCGGATCTGTCGGGCGAAACCCGGCATCGGCCGGAGCAATCGCCTGGGCCTGGCCGAGCCGGTCGACTTCGACCACCCAGGGTGTGATCGTTCCGCGGGCCGATTGCCACACAAGGCCGCCGGCAAGACCGCCAGACAGCGCAAGGCAACCGAAGAATGCAAGCCGCCAGTTTCGGGCCTGGACGCGGGCAGACCCGATTCGATCGTCCCAGACCTGTGCTGCGCGCTGATAGGGTGTGACGGGCTCGGGGCTGGTCCCGTAACGAATAGATGGGCGTCGAAACATGCGTTGGGCCTTTTCTGCTGGTCAGCTTCTGTCGGAGATGTCGGGACCCTGGCTGCCGGATTGGCTGTCGCCGCCCTTGAGCGTATGGGCAGTCAAGGACGCTGCCTGGCCGATGGCCTGCCTGCGCCGGAGGGCCCTGGCCCAGCCAGGGGCAGCATCACCGGCAGATTCGGTGCGAGGGTCGTCGGAACCGCCGGTCTTGCCGGCTGCATAATTCGCGCTGAGCGTGGCTGCCGCACGACGAAGCGGAGATGCTGCGGCAGAAGCGGCGGACCTGGCGATGTTACCCAGCCCTGCTGCGGCTGCCTGCCTGCCGGATTTGCCTGCTGCACCCGAAGCATAGGCGCCGGCAGCGCTCCCGGCCGCCCGCGCGCCTCCGGTGGCGGCAGCAGCCATGGCCGATCCGGCAGTTCCGGCGGCGAGCGTTGCTCCGGCGGCAGCGCCTCCAAAGGTCGCACCGGCTGCGATGGCAGTGCCTGCGGCGGCTCCTGCCCCCAGCTGCGGCCCCCCTGCAACGATCCCGTTGGCGATGCCGGGCCCGAATATCCCGAGGCCCAGCAAAGTGAGCGCGGCGAGCGCTATGGCCATGACCTGCCCGATATCGGGCTCTGCGCTCAGGCCTGCACCGGTAAACTCGGCAAAGAGCGTCGTACCGATACCGGTGATGACGGCGAGCACCAGAACCTTGATGCCCGAAGAGATGATATGGCCGAGGACCTTTTCGGCCATGAAGGCGGTGCGCCCGAAAAACGCGAATGGCAGCAGCACGAAGCCCGCCAATGTCACCAGCTTGAACTCGATGATAGTAACGAACACCTGGATCGCCAGCACGAAAAAGGCGATGACGACAATCAGCCAGGCGACCAGCAGGATCATGATCTGGACGAAATTGGTGAAGAAGCCGACCGGGCCGACAAGATCTGCCGTCGCATCGAGCAGCGGCTGGCCGGCATCGAGGCCGGTGGCGGCGACCAGACCCGGGCGCATGAAATCGCCCATCGCCATGCCGCTGCCGCTCGCCTTGAGGCCGAGCCCTGCAAAGCTCTCGAGCAGGACAGCAGCAAGGGAAGAAAAATTGCCGATGATGAAGGCGAAAACGCCAATATAGAGCGTCTTCCTGACCAGCCGCTGTAGTACGTCCTCATCGGTCCCCCAGGCCCAGAACAAGGCCGCGATCGTCACATCGATCACGATCAGGGTCGATGACAGGAAGCCCACTTCGCCGCCGAGCAGTCCGAAGCCGCTGTCGATATAGCGCGAGAATATCTCGAGGAACCGGTCGATGACGCCCGTATCGTTCATGGCTGGCGCCTTTCCTGGCGGAAGAATAGCCGGCGTCTTTCTTCCCAGAACGCGGCGCATGCGTCATTGGCTGTGGACACGGCCCGGCATCGTCCAGGGTCCGCCGTGACAGCGCCGGGCGCTGGCGTTTCGTCCGCAACCCGGGTGCTCGCAACGGGTCTGGGGTCCTGCCGGACGCCGGACATCATCGCGACCGCTGCAAACAGGCCAGCCATCCCGGCCGCGGCCGCGAGCCTTGCTGTCCTTGCCATCTCAGTTGCGCCGCCGGAAACGGCGGAAGCGTTCGCGGCCCTCCGCTTCTGTCGCCGCGCTTCGTGCCGCTTCGATGGACTGCGCCCGACCCTGCGCTGCAATCGCAGCCGTCAGATCGGCGAGCTGCTGCGTCTGGAGGGCCAGCAGCTGATTGCCCGCCTGCGCCGCCTGGAGTGCGCCTGCGGCTGACTGGCTCGCTCCGATCAGAGCCGTAACGGAACTGCGCGTGGCACCGAGATTGCCGACGATCCCGGCCTGCACCTTCATCGCATCTTCGAAGGCACTGACGCTGTCCTCCCAGCGGGCATTGGCATTGGCGACCATCTGCCCCTGCGCTGAAGAGAGCGCTGTCCCCTTGTAGCGCGCGGCGAACGTCTGGCGGACATCGGTCACGTCATAGGCAATGCGCTGAGCCTCGCTCAGGAGCTGCCTGGTCTGGTCGACCTGGCTTTGCAGGGTCTGGATCGTCGAGAGCGGAAGACTGGCCAGATTGCGCGCCTCGTTGATCAGGCTGGTCGCCTGGTTCTGCAGCTGCTGGATCTGGTTGTTGATCTGTTCGAGCGAGCGCGCTGCGGTCATCACGTTCTGGGCATAGTTGGAAGGGTCGTAGACGACTCCGCCGAACTGGGCACGAGCCGGGCCCGGAATGGTTACGCTGCAAGCCGCCACGACGAGGATGCCGACAGTCAGGCTTGTGCGCAATTTGACAGATGTTTTCATAGACCGGGTTCCCTTTCACGAGCTGGAGAGAATGCGGGCGAGAGCAGATCTGCGGCCCAATCGAGATTGCGGTACCTGAGCCACGCTGCGGCAAAACCCTGGGGTTGAGAGGCTGCGGCAATCTCGGCGATGCGCGCCTGGTCCGATTTCGAGGATGCTGCGGTGAACGCGAGGGCTATTTCGCCGAGGCCGAGTTCGAACAGGCGGTTGCCGCGCCGCGACTGGCAATAGTAATCGCGCTTGGGCGTGGCACGGCTGAGGATTTCGATCTGGCGGGCGTTGAGACCGAACCGGTGGTAGATGCGGGCGATCTGCGGTTCCATCGCCCGTTCGTTGGGCAGGAATATGCGCGTCGGACAGCTTTCGATGATCGAAGGCGCTATGGCCGAGGTTTCGATATCGGCAAGGCTCTGCGTTGCAAAGACAACGCTCGCATTCTTCTTGCGCAGTGTCTTGAGCCACTCGCGCAGCTGCCCCGCGAACAGGGGACTGTCGAGCACCAGCCATCCCTCGTCGATGATGATCATGGCGGGCGATCCATCGAGGCTGCGCTCGATCCGGTGGAAGAGACAGGCCAGCACAGCGCTGGCGCAGGATGCGCCGGTCAGGCCTTCGGTCTCGAATATCCGGACGCGGGTATCAAAATCGGCCTCCCTTTCTGCATCGAGCAGCCGGCCCCAGGGTCCGCCAACCAGATAGGGCGACAGCGCCTGTTTCAGCTCGTGCGACTGCAGCAGCACGGCAAGCCCCGTCAGCGTCCGCTCCGCGACAGGAGCCGAGGCCAGCGAACTCAGTGCCGACCAGAGATGCTCCTTTGCGGCGGGATCGATTTGGGCGCCTTCGCCTGCGAGGATGGCCGCGAGCCATTCGGCGGCCCAGGCGCGCTCGTTCGGGTCATCGATACGGGCGAGCGGTTGCAGGCAGAAAGCGTCCTGCCCCTCGGCGGCACCGAGCGCGCCACCCAGATCCTGCCAGTCACCGCCCATGGCAAGCGCTGCCGCACGGATCGATCCGCCAAAATCGAAGGCGAAAATCCGCGCATCGCGGTAGCGCCGGAACTGGAGCGCCATGAGCGCGAGCAGAACCGACTTGCCGGCTCCTGTCGGGCCCACCACCAGCATATGCCCGACATCGCCGACATGAAGGGAAAGACGGAACGGGGTCGAGCCTTCGGTCTTGCCGTAGAGCAAGGGGGCATCACCGAAATGCTCGTCCCGTTCCGCTCCCGCCCAGACTGCTGACAGGGGGATCAGATGGGCGAGATTGAGTGTGGAGATCGGGGGCTGGCGGACATTGGCATAGACATGGCCGGGGAGCGATCCGAGCCATGCCTCGATCGCATTCATGCCCTCGATCGTGCAGGTGAAATCGCGGCTCTGGATGACCTTTTCGACCAGTCGGATCTTTGCGGAGGCCAGCGCCGGATCGCGGTCCCACACCGTGACCGTTGCCGTGACATAGGCGATGCCGGCATGATCGGCGCCCAGTTCCTGCAGCGCCATATCGGCATCGGCGGCCTTGTTCGAAGCATCGGAATCGACGAGCACCGACTGCTCGTTGGTCATCACTTCCTTGAGTATGGCAGCAACCGACTTGCGCTTGGCAAACCACTGCCTGCGGATCCTGGTCAGCAGCTTTGCCGCATCGGTCTTGTCGAGCATGATGGCCCGTGTCGACCAGCGATAGGCAAAGGCCTGGGCATTGAGCTCGTCGAGCAGGCCGGGAAAGGTCATCGTCGGAAATCCGGTCACGGTGAGCGTACGCAGATGCGCAGGCCCGAGCCTGGGTTCGAGACCGCCGGTCAGCGGTTCATCGGCAAGCAGAGCATCGAGATAGACCGGTGTCTCGGGTACGCCGACCCGCTGGCGCCTGGTCGATATGGTGCTGTGCAGATAGGTCAGCGTCGCAGCATCATCGAGCCAGCCGGTTTCCGGCATGAAGCCCTCGACGAGGTGGAGGAGACGGTCGGTCCGGTCGACAAAGGATCGCACAAGCTCGGCAGGATCGACACCCGTGGCGGCCTTTCCTTCATAGAGCCAGCTTTCGGCGCGCGCGCCTTCCTCGGGCGGAGGCATCCACAGAAGGGTGAGATAATAGCTGCTCTCGAAATGAGCCCCCTCCTCCCGGAACTGTTCGCGCCGCTCAGTGTCGACCAGAGCCGAAGCGGGATCGGGGAAGGCGCTCTCGGGATAGGCCTGTGCCGGGCTTCGCTGAGCTTCGACAAAGACGGCCCAGCCCGAACCGAGCCTGCGAAGCGCATTGTTCACACGTGCGGTCACGGCAACGAGTTCGGCAGGCGTGGCGCTGTCGAGATCGGGGCCTCGAAAGTGTGCCGTACGCTGGAGCGAGCCGTCCTTGTTGAGTACGACGCCAGGTGCTGCCAGTGCTGCCCATGGCAAAAAATCTGCCAGCCGGTCGGACTTGCTGCGATATTCGCGGAGCGACATCATGGCCGCATCCAGACCGGGTATCTGAGGTGGCGGCGCGCCACATCGACAAATTGCGGATCCCGGCGGGCGGCCCAGACCGAGAGCAGATGACCCATGGCCCAGATCGCAAGGCCTGCAAGCCACAGCCTGAGCCCGAGACCAATGGCCCCAGCGAGCGTACCGTTGACGATGGCCAGAGCCCTTGGCGCTCCGCCGAGCAGGATAGGCTCGGCCAGCGCACGGTGGACCGGAGCGTAAAAGCCGGCAACCTGGTCCGGAGCTCGCGAGATACTGTCGTCCATCAGATCACTGCTCCGCCGCCAAAGCTGAAAAAGCTGAGGAAGAAGCTGGAAGCGGCAAAGGCGATCGACAGGCCGAAGACGATCTGCACCAGTCGGCGAAAGCCTCCCGAGGTGTCGCCGAACGCAAGGCTGAGGCCCGTCACGATGATGACGATGACGGCGATGACCTTGGCGACAGGACCTTCGATGCTCTCGAGGATCGACTGGAGCGGTGCTTCCCAGGGCATCGAAGAACCGCCAGCCTCGACGGGCATGGCATGAAGCAGTGCTGCTGCAAGCACGGCTCCACAGGCAAGTTTCCTGAAGAGCGGGCGGCGGGAAGGCTTGAGGCCGGGCTGGCTGATCATGGTGTTTCTCCAGTCTGCAAAGCGGGATGGTTGAGCAGGCGATATTCGCCGGTTACAGGATCGAGGCCTTCGACGATTGCGATTTCGGAAAGACGGCGCCCCGCTCCTTCGCGCACGAGGACGGCCACCAGGTCGATGGTCTGCGCGAGCAGGGCACGGGGTACGGTCACGACGGCTTCCTGGATGAGCTGCTCCATCCGGAGGAGCGCGCCGTGGGCGCTGCTCGCATGGATGGTTCCGATGCCGCCCGGATGGCCCGTGCCCCAGGCCTTCAGCAGGTCGAGCGCCTCGCTGCCGCGCACCTCGCCTATCGGTATCCGATCGGGCCTCAGGCGCAGCGAGGAGCGAACAAGGTCTGCGAGCGAGACGATCCCGTCGCAGGTGCGCATCGCGACGCAATTGGGAGCGGTGCACTGCAGCTCGCGGGTATCTTCGATCAGGACGATCCGGTCGCCCGTGCCAGCCATTTCGGCCAGCAGGGCATTTACAAGCGTAGTCTTGCCCGTTCCCGTCCCGCCTGCGATCAGGATATTGCGCCGGTCGGCAACCGCGCGGGCGAGCATGGCGGCCTCGGCGGCCGACATGATGCCGGATGCAGCATAGTCGCCGAGCGAAAACACCGCTGTGGCCGGTTTGCGGATGGCGAAGGACGGCGCCATCACTATCGGCGGCAACAGGCCTTCGAACCTTCCTGCGCCGCCGGGCAGTTCAGCCGAGACACGCGGCGCACGCCCATGCACTTCGGCGCCGACATGATGGGCGACCAGCCGGATGATACGCTCGCCATCGGCAGCGTTCATCCGAGACGAGCTTGCGCAGATACCGATCCCGAGCCGGTCGACCCAGAGCAGGCCGTCCGGGTTGAGCATGATCTCGATGACCTGGGGGTCATCGAGCCATTCGCCGATCGCACTTCCAAAGGCCGTGCGCAGCATGCTGGCACTGCGGCGAAAAGCTTCCTGCCGGACCGGTTCTGTACTCATGCTTGTCGCCCGTTGCTGCGCCGGACATGAGTGTCCCGAGCGCCGGGCCGATTAAGAGACGCATGAAAGCACGCGGTTCAACAGGCTTTTGAGCACAGCGTAATGTGGCGAAGAAAGACAGGCCCTGGCGTAGCCCCCCTCGTCTGCCTGCCGCGCCGGACACACAAATAATCCGCAAATAATTTGGCCAGCAGGCAGTTTGTGACAAGACTGTGACCATGGGTGATTCGGTGTCGCAACCCTTATCGGACGAGGCCCGCTGGGTTCGTCTCACAGACAAGCAGCGTGCCTGTCTCGATCTGTTGCTGGAGCGGCAGACGTCAAAGCAGATCGCCCGTGCCCTGAACATTTCCAAGCCGACAGTGGACCAGCGCCTGACTGCAGCCCGGGCCGTCCTGGGCGCAGCCAACAGGGATGAGGCCGCCCTGATCTACGCTCGTCTCAAGCTGACATATGACCGGATACCATATGATCCGATGCAGGTTCCGCCCGCCAGCGCGAAGATGGCAGTCACGGCGAAGGACGACGTGCCTGCCGATGCCCTGGTGCTGAGCGACAGCGCCATGACATCGCATGGCACGCCGTTCCGGATGATCTGGAGGCATGACCATGACCTGAAGACACGGATGCTGATCATGGCCGTCATGCTGGTTGTGGCGGTCATCCTCATCCTCGCAGGCCTCGGCATTGCAGAAGCGCTGACGCGTCTCGTCTCCGGCTGATCCATCACCTTGTCAGAAACTCTCGAGTTCGCAGAGCAAGCATCTGCGGAGAAAGGAAAAGTCATGTCCAATTCCTTGAGCAACACCGCCGCCCGTCTCGGCCGGGACGTGCCGCTAGCGGAACTTTCGATCGACGATGCCCTGATCGCCGTATCCGTCCTGATGACGAGTATCGTCACGGCGCGGCGCGATGTCGCGGACATTCCCGCAGCCAGGGGCCAGGCAGCGATCCGCAGGCTCGCCAAGGCGCAGGCAGCGCTCATCAACGCGAGCGGCGATGTGCTGCGGGTCCATGGCGACCTTCGCAGCATCGGGCGCGAACTGGCCGGCTATGATCTCCACGAATGCCCGAAAGTGGCAGGCGAGGTCACCCATCTGCAGGCCGTTGCCTGACCCCGATTGACCGGGAGCGGGCACAATGAAAAGCTGCATTCATGCGGATAATGCTGTTCCTTGTCCTGCTCTCGGTCGCGCTCGGCTATGCGCTATGGCGCGGCGGCGGGCCCGAGCGCGTGATGGCCGTGATTGCCGCATTGATGGTGGCTCTGGACGGACTGCTCCATCTTGCTATCCCGGCCGAATTCGCATCGCTCGATACCGGACATCTGGCCATCGATCTGTTCGGCGCTGCCTCCACCACCATGCTTGCGCTGACGGCACACCGCTTCTGGCCCATGACCATGGCAGTCCTGCATATCCTTCCGCTGCTGGCACACACCAGCCGGGTGCTCGACCTGGGCATGCATCCTGCGGCCTATCTCGCGATGCAGGTGTCCCCATCATGGCTGGTGCCACCGGTTCTGATGGGCGCGACATGGTATCATTGCAGGCGCAAGGCTATGGCCGGAGCAGATCCATCCTGGCATCGGGCGCCAGCCTGACTACGCAGAAAAGGTCCGGGCCAGGCATGGCGTCCGCGCAAAGCGCTGGGACCGGGCAATGACAGGAGAGACACCCGACGCAGCTCGGATATCCGGGCTGCATGCGCTGACTGGCAGCAGAGTTTCGCCCGGCAGCAGGGTTCTTCGCGAGCATCTGCAGGCGACGCTCGGCATTCTTGCCCATGAGGCACTCGAGGTCCTGTTTCTGGACCAGGGCCATGTACTGATCGCACATGAGCGGCTTCTCCAGGGTTCGGCGCAGCGCCTGTTGCTCGAGCCGGGCTTCATCTTCCGGCGCGCCCTTGCGCTCGGGGCGAGCGCCGTCATTCTGGCGCATAATCATCCGAGCGGCGATCCCAGACCAAGCCCTGAGGACCTGGAGGCTACCCAATGGCTGGTGCGCATGGGACGAATGCTCGGGGTCGAGATTGCCGAGCATCTCATCGTGGTCCGGCGCGGCTGCCATGCGATGCTGCGAACCCCAATTACCAGACCCACCGCGCTGGCTGCGTTCTTCGACCTGAAGGACAGCGCCCAAGGCTGCATCCACGAGAAAGGCAGCGTCTGTCCTACCGCAGCAGCCAATGCCCGCCTAGCTGCCTGGCACCGCAACCGTCGCCGCGAGCTGATCGGACATCCCTCGCTGCTGGCAAATCCGGCCTGGGACATGCTGATCGACCTGTTTCTGCATACCGGGAGCGGCAGGCAGGTTTCGACCAGCGCGCTGTGCATCGGTTCGGGAGTACCGATGAGCACCGCGCTCCGGCTCATCTCCAAGCTTTGCGAGAGCCGGATCGTTGCGCGCAACCCGGACCCCATGGACGGAAGGCGCAAGTTCATCACTCTGCCTGCACAGACCCTCGAAGGTCTGAACGAGTATTTCTGCGGCATGACCCGCTGAACGGACCCGGCGATATGGTCCCCGGGGCGAAAACCACCCGAATCCAACGTAAGGTTTCACCCGGTCGATCGCGGCATGAAACGACCTGGTGCATCCATCGGTGACAACGCGGCATCGGGTTCAAAGCCCGGCCCCTCTGTGCCCCAGGGTCTTGACGGGTCCCGCTGCTCCAGGTCGCAATCCGGCCGGTTGGAGCGATGCAGCCGGCCTGATGGCTGTCTGGACGGTTCCTGCCCGTTCATGGATCGCGGCGACAAGCTTTGCACGATCGTTGGTCACGATGGTGGCGGTTCGCCTGGCGCGCGATATTCCGACATAGAAGCTCTTCTGATCGACGAGGTTGGTCGCGCCGCTGTCTGCATGGACGATGACATGATCTGCCGTTCGCCCCTGTGCGGCAAAGGCAGTATCGACATAGCCATGAGCGATATGCCGGTCGCGCGCGGCGCCGAGATCGAGGGTCCTTAAGCGGCTCTTCGGGCTTCGGATCGTGGCTGTCCGGGCGTCAGTATCAACCTTCAGCACCTGAGCGCGTTCGCCGTTGACGCGTCCCGCGTCGCGATCGTTGCGCGTGAACCGAATTATGTCTCCGGCGCGCAGCTCCAGCCGCTGGCTTTCAAACACCTGGACTTCGCCCGTACCCCATTGGCGCAGCCGCCAGTCGACGGCCTTGCCGTCCTCACCCTTCAGCGCGATTGCGCCTTTGGCCATATCGATACTTTCGATCCTAAACGCCTCGCCTCGCTTCACGCCCTTGCCCGCATAGTCGCGGGAGAAGCGGACAATATCGCCGGTGTCGTAGCTCAGCGGATCGCGTGCCTCGGCGCGGGTGATTCCCTTGTTGACCAGACTCCAGGTGTTCAGCGACGGACCATTCAGGCTGCCCGAACGGGCAAGCGCCGAACGGATTTCAGCGGTCAGCGCATCGCGGCCTTCGCGCGATGGCTTTATGACGATGGTGCGTTCGCGCAGGTGAGAATCGAGCCCGGCATAGCGCGCGGCAATTGCGGCGAAACGCGCGTTTCGGTCGGCATGTTCGATGATATCGCCGCCACCGCGATCGATCGCCGCCAGCGCCTTTTTCGCATCGCCCTCGATCGATGCGAGTACCGCATCCTTCACCGCGCGGTTGCTCTGGCGGACAATCTGTTCAAGCCTTGCCGTCTCCATCCCGGCAGCTTGCAGCTGGGCAAAGGCAGCGCCTGCCTCGACCGAACCCAGCTGCTTGACATCGCCTACCAGCACCAGCCGGGCATGGTGTTTTTCGGCTTTCTCGAACAGCCTTGCCGTATCGCGCGCCGATAGCAGCGAGGCTTCGTCCACGATCCAGAGCTGGCCCCCGCTGTCGGCAACCCTGTCGGGCTGCAGCAGCTGGCGCGCCACGGTATCGCCGCGTGTCCCAAGAGCCTGGCCTAGTACCATGGCAGCTGATGCAGTTGGCGCGAGCGCCGCCACCTTGACACCCCTTGACCGGGCCTCATGGGCAAAGGTTGCAAGAACCGTCGTTGTCTTGGCGGTACCGGCATAGCCCTGCACGGCCGTGACCCGGTTGCGGCTCGTCAGCAGCTGGCGCGTGGTTGTCAGCTGATCGTCGTTCCATGGCAGGCCTGTATCGGCAGCGCGGCGCGAAGCCATCGCCACCGCCCTGGCTGCGGCGAGCGGCGAGGCAATCGGAGCGAATGCGCCGCGACCATCGGCCTCGATCTGCAAAAACCTGGCTTCTGCTTCGATGTTTCGGCGTGCCGTAAATCCAGCAAATTGCGCGCCGCGCCGGTCGACGAAAGTCCTCGGCTCGATGTCACCTTTTTCAGCCGCTGCTACGATAGCTGCTGAGATATCCGAATAGCCTATCCGGCCCATCCCTGCGCGTCCTGCTTCCTCGTGCAGGGCAGCTGCTGCAAAGACCGACTTGCGTTCGCCAAGCCTGTCGGCTGCATGAGCAACGGCGCGCGATGCCGCTATTGCTTTCTCGTCACCCTGAATTGCTGAACCGGCTCGCATGCGAGCTTCCCTGACCATGGCATGGCGCTGAGCAGCACCGAAACCGGCCCGGTCGGCCGTCTCGCGCCAGTCAGCAACCAGCGAAGCCTGGTCGACCACCTTCTTGGCTTGCCGGGTATCAAGGGCAGCCACCTGCTTTTCAGCGGCGCTGGCATCCGAGCGGCTCGATCCGCGATTCGCCAGCGCCGCCTCGATTTCGGCACTTCGCTTACTTAAGGCGGTCAGCACATCGGCAGAAACACCCCTGATCTCGAACATCGAGTCCTTGCCGATATCGATCTCATAGCCGAGCTCGCGTACCTGGAGCGCCAGTTCCTGCCGATAGATGGCACCGATCTGCTTTTGCTGCTGATAGATCGCGCGAGGCTCGAGGCTCCGCCAGGAACCGTCCTCGGTCTGCGTGGCGTTCATGATTACATTATGCGTGTGAAGCTGGGGATCCTGGGCGCGGCTGGTGCCGTGCTGGAAGCTTGCTATGACGAGATTGGCTGTAGCCTTGCGCGTCACAGCCCCATCGGCGCGGACACGGGTTGCCGCCATATGGGCCTCGACATGGGCGAGCGCAGCCCTGACCGCAGCGTCATGCGCCCCGATCAGCCGCCGGTCGCCTGCAACTTCGGCCATGATCGATACCGACTTTGGCGCGCTCAGGGTGACATCCCATCCCGGCCGGTGCTCGAGCTCGCCCTGCCTGTATGTCCCGAGCTGCTGCCCATCGATTTGACCTTCGAGCATCCGGCGGAACACATCCCGGTCGACATCGCCCGAAAGTGCAAGCTTCTCGGCCCCCTTGCCGTTCCAGGCCGAAGGAGATTGGCCCCCATCGGCATAATAGTCGTCGGCTTCGTAATAGCTGCTTGCCTGTGCCGGACTGGTCAGCGCGGATACCGATGCAACCATCAGACGGGCCCCTCGTCGGCAGAGGCTCGCGAGGAAGCGGGCGGCGGCTCAGGCACTTCATTTGCGACATCTGCAACCCGGTCCTGTTCCTGTACGGGCTGAGGTTTGGCGTCCTCGCGGCTCTTTCCAGAATGATGCCACAAGGTGGTGCCGGGGTCTGCCGGCACGAACGGCGGCTGTCGGGCTTCGCCCCGCCTGGCGATATGATCGGCGGCCAGCGATATGAGGGCAACGGGAAGACCGTCGGGAAACAGAAGATAGCCTTTGTGGCGCGGAAGGCGCAGTTCGCTCTCATGGACGGCAGGTCTGATGCTGCGCTGCTTGCCCAGTGTGATCCTGGGCGGCTCGTCCTTTTCGCCGAGCGCTCCCGTCATGGTGTGGATCTCGACTTCGCAGTTACCGATCGTATCGCTGGCCCAGCGCCGCGATTCAGCGTCGGTCAACTGAAGAAAGAGCTTGGTGTTGCAGCAGCCGAGCATCGCGTCGGAAATGTCCCTGCCATAACGGCTGCGCATCTGGCCGATGCCCTGGAAGGTCAGGATGACCGCGGCCCCGAACTTTCGTCCTTCGGGCAGCAGCCGGGCAAGATTATCGACGGCAGGAAGGTCTGCGAGCTCATCGAGCAGGAACCAGACCCGTCGTGAGGCAGAGGGGGTAAGACCGAGCATCGCACTGGCGGCGCATTCCAGCCAGCAGGCCAGCAGCGGCTTTGAAGCTTCGAAATAGTCTTCCTTGCGCGGCACGAAAATCCAGGGGCGCGGTCCCGATCTTTCATCGAGGCCTGCAATGAAATCGCGGAACGAGAATGGCCGTTCGTCACCGACAGGCATGCGCAGGAACTGGATGAGGTTTGCAGCCTTGGCGAGCATGAACAGTACGCTGCCGGTGGCGCGGTCGGCATCGTCGGCAAAGGTGCGTGCCGACGAGCTATCGCCGAGCCAGGCCTTGAGTTCGGAGGCGGTCTGCACCTGCAGCGCATGCAGGAGGCCGGGCAATGTTCCCCTGCCCTCGCGCCAGAGCGCGCGAAGCATATTGGCCACCAGGATCCGGCTGGTTTCGAGCCAGACATCGCGGTCATGCTGTCCGGTTTCGCTGATCAGCTGCTGGGCGATCCGGTCGGCATCCGCGGGATGGGCAATCTCTGCAAAGGGCGACCAATAGGCACAGCGCGCATCGAAGGGGTTGAGGATGATGTCGCCCCGCGCCGGGTCGTAATAATGGGCGATGAACTCGCCGCTGGTATCATAGACCAGCGCCGCCTCGCCGCGCGCTTCGATGCCGTCGAGCATCTGGCGCAGCACCGTGGTCTTTCCGCTACCGGTCGTTCCGATCATGGCCATATGGCGGCTCTCGAGCCTTGCAGGAAACGGGACCGCGCCGATCGTGAGCGAATGGCCTTTCGGACCGGCCGCAGCCATTTTTGCGAGAGCAGTCTCGCTGGTGACGATGGTCCCACTCATGACACGGTCACGAAGCGCTGCTGCACGGCGTCGTCCAGCTGCGCGGCGCAGCAGCCCCGCACCGAGTGCCCAGCCGGCAAACCCCAGGATCGCCCCGCGATGTGCGAGCGTGCTGGCGGCACCTGCAGCATCACGAAAATAGGGATGCCTGGTCACGGCCTGGACGGACACCACCTCGTCGCCATCCGGGTAGCGAAGGGTCATGTCCGGATCGCCGCCGCGGCCAGCAGAAAGCCAGCCGAGCAGCCTTGCATGGACATAGGTCCCGCATGCCTGCATTTGGTGCGCATCGAGCATCAGCCAGGGTGACGCGAGCCCGCCGAGCGCAACCGAGCACAGCATGACGAGCGCGTGGCGCTTCAGACGCCGGGACCGGCTCAGGCGATCATGGCGACGCAGGCTCTCGGCATGCAGTCGGCGGTCCTGCGGCTCGGTCATGAACGGCCCTGGGCCAGAGCCTTCTGGCGGTCATAGGCACGATGGGTTTCGGCAGTGATTGTCTCATCGGTCTTGCCGTCGCGCTTGGCAGCACTGCGCGCATAGCAATAAGCGGCGCATGCGGTGAACAGGATGCGGTCCTGCGTCCTTTCGGTTTCGGCGAGACGGCTGCCCAGCGTAGCCAGCTCGATCAGGATTTCCTGGAGCACTACTTCTGGGTCGGGGGCTTTTGCCTGCGCCGCGATTCCAGCTCTGACGCTGCGCTGGAGCATTGCATATGGCGTTATGCCCTGCTCCGCGGCGAGCTTTCGCAAGGCTTTGTCGAGGGCTGCCGTCAGCCGAATGTTGTGACGAGCCAGGGTCATCGGGCTCTATGAGTGCGCTGCCTGAGCGCTGCCTCGGAAAAAGGCTGAAATCCGTTAATCTGCTTCCGTCGGGACCGGGCGCTGCCTGCGCGCTGCCTCGAAAAATGGCGGAAATGCTGCATGCACCCGTGCGTGAGGTGTGTATCCAATTTACGGGTCCGATGCGAAGCATCGCGGCCCAGCAACCTTGAGGAAAAATGCCCAGATTGAAGCATGGTCCCTGGCGCGAGACGGGCCATGGCTGCGAACTTGCTCCCGTTCGCCAGCGACAGCTCCCCGGCGATGTCACAGCCAGCATCCAGGAAAAATTGGCCCGGAACTGGGCGAACGACAATGTAGGCAGTTGGCACCACTCGCCAACGAGCAGCTTTCTGCACCAGCCGAGCATCCGCAGCAGTCGTCCTGCATCCCGGGAGCAACGAAGTCGCCATCGACATCTCCTGCAAGCCGCCCTGGTGCCGCCTGTTCATCGGGGCAGCCGGGGCGATAACGGCACAAACAAAGAGTTGGTCTCCGCACCAGACTGGCTGCCAAAGCTGCCCGAGATGCCAGCCTCGGTCTCATCCGGCTGCTGCTCCCGCGTGGGTCCGAGGCCGCTTTCGCTGGCACTGCGTGTGACGGCGAAGATCGACGGGGGGTGCAAGGGACGTGCTTTTCCGATAGCAAATCGCGGCTCGGCGATGGCAGGCGCGCCGATCAGAAAAGGTGCGAGACGAGCGACATAGGAACGCGTCTCTGCGGGAAGGTGGCGAAGGCCGGCGCGGTATTCGTCCACCCGACCCGGCCCTGCGTTATAGGCAGCCAGCATGAGCCTTGAATCACCATATCGGTCCCACATCAGGCGCAGATACGCCGCACCGCCATGGATGTTGGCGCAAGCGTCGAACGGGTCGGATCCCAGGCCGTAGCGCGCAGCCAGCATCCTCCAGGTCCGCGGCATGATCTGCATCAGGCCCATTGCACCTACAGGCGAAACGGCGCGCGACCTGCCACCGCTCTCGGCACGCATGACCGACCAGATCCAGCGCTCGGGAATGCCGAAGCGACGCGAAGCATCTGCCACATACGGCGCATAGGGATGCGGTTCAGCGGGTGCCGATGCCTGCCCGGATACCGCACCAGGCAGGGGCTGGCTCTGCGGTTCGGCTGCATCTGCCGGGCACATGGCAAGCATCCCGATCTGCAGTCCCGCTGCAATCAAGGCGGTCATCCAAACGCAAACATCATGCTTTGAGCTGGCCATGACCTATCTCGGATCACGGGTCTTCGAGCGCGACCAGAGCAGATTCCAGGCGTCGTCGCTGCTTCCCGCCCGAACGAGAATGGCCCGCAGGGGCTGAACGAAGCCGGGATCGTCGAGCTGCAAAGCAATATAGTTTCCCGCGCGCTTGCCGCTGCGGTTCCACCCTGCCCCGATCTCGGTGCCGGTGGCAGCGCTGCCGTTCAGCACCTTCCAGTCGGGCGCATTCTCGCTGCTGTCGAGTTCGGCTGGCACAATCGAGATCTGTGCATCGAGGCCGAGCGTCGACAGTCGCCCCGAATATCGGGATTGATCAAATCCGAACGTGCCGATGATCATGGCAAATGCTCCTCATTTCTTGTGGTGGCATGGTTGAATTCACGCTCGGGGAGCCAGCGCAGCGGTGCACCGGGGCGCGAGCGGGTGAGCAGGGGCCGGGCAATCCCGACGATGCTCGAAGACGCGACAGGCCCGAAATATCGTCCATCGAGGCTGTCAGCGGCCGGGTTCAGAAGAAACAGTTCATCAGCGCCTACACATCGACATCCCTGCCAGACAGGCATGGTACGCCCCATCCTGTCATGCGGCCGGGCGACAGACATGGTCTTGCCATCGACCGTCACCTTGGCGCCCCGTCTGCAAACCGACTGGCCGGGCAGTGCAGCGATATGCTTGAGCAGCGGCACGCCGGTTGGCAGATAGCCGCGCTCCTCGATCAGTCGCGCGATCGCCGCTTTGGGCGTCAGAACAACCAGATCCCCGCGACGCGGAAGGACAAAGTCATCGACCAGATAGAGGCCGACCGGAGCGCTCGGGCTGGCGTTCCACAAAAGGCGGGGACGCGGTTCGAGACAGGCGATTGCTGCAAAGGCGCTGCTGAACAGTCCTGCCAGCACGCAGGTCCTGCGGAGCCAGCGCGCGTTCATCGCCCGGTCCTACTGCGCTGAAGCCATGCAGCGTGGCGTGCACGGGTATAGGGCCTGATCTGGCGTCCATCGTTCAGCCTTGCAGCAACATCGCGCCAATGGTCGGGCGATGCGTCGCATGGATCGATGCCGTCGGTCTCCATCGCATCGACCATTTCAAGCACCTGCGAAACATGCGCCAGGTTCTCGACATGGAGCAGACGTTCGCCACCTACGATCACAGAAGCGATGGGCGCACTGGTCTGCCCCGCTTTTGCAGCCTGCACGACCGAAAGGCTGCAGCAGGTAGGGCCGAAGTCACTGGAAATGCGCCTGACCAGCGCGAACACCGCGCCGGGACGGAAGGAAACGATGCGGCCGGCCTCGCCATCCGTTCGATCATCCGCGACCCGCCCGAAGCGCAGCATATGTTCGCAGCGGCCCTCGATCCATGTCAGCCGCACTTCGGTAAGCGACGCGTCGGCACCGCTCTGGCGTCCAAAGGCGAATTGCGGCTTCACAGTTTTTCCCCGGCAGCGGCAAAGTCGCAGGACAAGTGTCTGCAAAGCGCGTCCGCCGCGCGCAAAGGGCGGTCTGCGGCGACGATCGCGCGCAGCGTTTGATCAAGACGGCGCATCAGCGGCGCACCGGACGCGCAGGATGGATGGTGCCCTTTCCCGGATCGGAGGTGGAGGATCGCCTTCCGATTTCGGCCCAGGCATCAAGATCCTCGATGGCGTAGACGATCCTGCCACCCAGCTTGCGATATTCGGGGCCGGTGCCGTAGCAGCGGTGCTTTTCGAGGGTTCTGGCAGAGAGCCCGAGCCGAAGCGCGGCATCGGGGGTCTTCAGATAGCAGGGGCCGGAATAGGCGTTCACTTGGGCATTCCTTCCAGTAACCGGAGCGGACCAGCGCGATTTGCGGCGGCTGGAGCAGCATGGCGGACATTCTTCGGTTCACCGGAGCGGCAGATTATCGAGCTTGTTTTTGTCGCCCCTCCCCGCCAGCAGCGCGCGGTATCCGCTGTTCATCATGGCCCTGGCCTCGCCGATCAGGCGCTGCGTCCGGCGTCTGTGGGAGGATGACTTCCATTCCGCGCCCCGCCCGATCGTCAGGCCGGGATAGACGCGCTGGCGCGCAAGTTCGTGACTGGTCATTCGAACGCCGTCCGGAATCACCGCGAGATCGAGGATGTCACAGAGCAGTTCGAGGCGCTGCCGCTGAAACTCTGTCGGCATCGAGAGGCCAGCAGATTCGCCGGAGCCCCGGTCAACTGGCGTGCTGTTCAAGACCGCAGAGGCGGAAAGGCGAACTGATGCCAGTTGATCGCAGGGAATGACAAAGGCGAGAGGTCGCTCGTACGGACCCGCCAGCAGGCAGAGCCGATGCACAGTTTTGCCATCGCTGAGCACCATATGATGCCCCGTCCGCAGCGTCTGCTCCGCAATCACACGCAGCGGCGCGATCAGGCTGGTCGCAGACCTCCCCGCGAAGCGATCAGGGGCGGCATCGAGGATGGTCACGAAGCCGCAGGCATCGGCGGCCCAGAATGCCGGTGCCTCTAGCGCACTCTGGTCAGGTGGACAGGGAAAAGCTGAGGCCCCAGCGCCGGGCCATTTCCTCCTCCCTTTCAAGGTCGCGGCTCCGCCCTGATTTCATTACCGCGCGATATTCGGCCCGGTATTGGGGATTGCGGCGCAGGAATTCCTGGGCGAAGCCGGGAAAGTCGAGCGCGTGCCGTGAAAGTGCATGATCGGCCATCGCTGCCTCCTCGAAAACCTGCGATGATGGCCATCGGAAGCGTCGCCGCCATTCCGGTCCTGGGGGGCGGCAGTCCCTGAAACAGGGTACCCCGCCCGGCTTTTCGGCCGGGCGGGATGCGGGGATCAATCACCGCTCCTGCGGCTCGGGCGGTTCCAGACCAGGTCGAACGTCCCATCTTCGGCCTCGAAGAGCTGGGCAAAGACCGGAGCGGCAAAACTGGGATCATCGAGCTTCACGGACAGGTAGGAGCGCTTGTCCTGAGAGGTCTTCGTCCAGGCTGCACCGACTTCCGCCTCGCCGATAAACACGCGATGGCTGGGCGCGTTGCTGCCTGGATTGTCTGCGGGCGCGATGCGCACCGACTTGGCCTGGAGGGACAGTGTAACGATCTGGCCGCGATATTCGCCGGAGACCTTCTTGAACGAACCAATCTTTGCCATGCTGAATTCCTTTCCTCGAATGCTCGAGCCGCGCCGGTGCGGTCTCGATGTGCATCGCCCGCCAGCAAGGGCGGAGCGCCGCAGTCGAAAGGCCCGGAGCGGACGCGGAGGACGGCAAGCCAGCGTCTTTCTTGCTCCGCGAGGAACGGCGGCACGCCGGGGGAAGAAAGTCGTGAGGGCGCGCCGTTGCGGCAAGCGCAGTCAGCGCAAGCGACTTGCTGGCAGATCGCGCATCTTCGAGAGACCGGACTGGTGCGATGGAAAACGAGGGAGGAGAACTGGCAAGGTTGGTCGATGATATCCGCAGATACCGGCCCAGCTACACGCCATCGGCGCAGGTCAAGCCGCCCTGACTGCACAACCACATATAGCCCAGACACGTCACATCTGGGTTTTGGAGGCACCAGGCGATTGTCGGATATTGGGACATAACCGTCGTTCCCTGACGGCATGCTAAAGGACTGGTTTCGCCAATACCGGTCAGTCAGTTTCGGCTCAGGTTCTGCTGAAAGCCGAAATTCTGAAAACGCCCCCATAGCCGGCCCAGGGTATGGCAACTCCAAGGTGGCAGCCGATCGCGGTGCCGCATTGGGAAATTGTATAGCACTGCCAACATTGCCCCAATGCGGGCGCTCTATGCGGTAGGAATGCCAAACCGCTTCGCCCTTGTCGCTTTCGTCCCTGCCATCCTGCTGACCGCCTGTGGAGGCGAACCCGCTGCGCCTGCCAAGCCCCCGGTCCACAGCGAGGAGATCGCCCATGAGACCGAGCTTGTCCGCCTGAAGCTTACGCCGGAAGCGCAAAAGCGGCTCGGGATTGTGACCGAGCGGGTCGGAACGGGCACCGCATCCGCAACGCGCATGACGAGTGGCGAGATTGTCATACCTGCCGGGGTTGGCGGCGCGCCGATCAATTCCGCCAGCAACCTGCAACAGCTTGGCGTGCAGCAGGTCGCAGCCGATGGTGAACTTGCGCGGGCAAGGGCGCAGCTGGCCTTGGCGCGTGTCGCCTATGATCGTGCCTCTGCATTGGTTGACGAGGAAGCGGGGAGCATTCGCGCACGGGACGAAGCGACGGCAGCGCTAGGTGCGGCCAAGGCTGCTGCCGACGCAGCGGCAGCCCAGCGCCGCCTGCTCGGGCCAGCGGTGGCGAACCTTGGCAACCAACGCTACGTCTGGGTGAGGGTGCCGGTATTCGGGAGCGACCTTGCTGGGCTGCAACAAAGCCAGTCGGCGCTGGTCTGGCCGCTTGGACAGGACGGCGCGAAACGATCGGCGCGGCCCGTCGATGCGCCGCCATCGGCCAATGCGGTGGCAGGCACTGTCGATCTCTATTTCGCGCTCGACAATGGTGATAGGGCCTACCGTGTCGGCCAGCGGGTCAGCGTCGCGCTGCCGCTTGCTGGTGGGCGGAGCGAAGGGCTGTCAGTGCCGACCTCCGCGATCCTGCGTGACATTTACGGCGGCGAATGGGTCTATGCCAAGACTGAGGCCGATACCTATGTGCGCCAGCGGATCGAGGTAGCGGCAACCGAGGGAGGCCGCGCGATCCTCTCGCGGGGTTTGCGACCTGGCACGCTGGTCGTCACGGCAGGCGCTGCCGAGCTGTTCGGCACCGAGTTCGGGGTCGCGCACTGATGCTGGCCTGGCTGGTTCGCTCCGCGCTCAAGCAGCGCGTGCTGGTGCTCGCCATGGCGGCGATGCTGGTGGTGCTCGGCCTGCGCGCGTCTGCCGATGTGCCGCTTGACGTGTTCCCCGAGTTTGCTCCGCCTATCGTCGAAATCCAGACCGAAGCGCCGGGCCTGTCGACCGAGGAGGTCGAAAGTCTGATCACCGTGCCGATCGAAACCGCCGTCAATGGCGTGCCCGATCTGGCGACCTTGCGCTCGAAGTCGGTGCTGGGCCTCTCGTCGGTGACGATCCTGTTCGAGCGCGGCACCGATGTGATCCGCGCCCGCCAGCTGGTGCAGGAGCGTGTCGCACAAGTGCAGGCGCGATTGCCTGCTGCTGCTCGCCCGCCGGTCATGCTGCCGCCGCTGTCATCAACGAGCCGGGCGATGAAGATCGGCATCTCCTCCAAGAAGCTCGATCAGATGCAGCTGTCCGAGCTGGTGCGCTGGACGATCCGGCCCAAGCTGATGTCGGTGCCAGGTGTCGCGAATGTCGCCGTCTGGGGCTATCGCGACCGCCAGTTGCAGGTGCTTGCCGATCCCGACCGGCTGCAAGCCTCGGGCGTCACGCTGGCTGAACTGCGCGCAGCGACCGGCGATGCGGTGCTGGTCGGCGGCGGCGGCTTTGTCGATACGCCCAACCAGCGGCTGCCGGTGCAGCAGGCGAGCGCGATCCAGACCGCCGAGGACCTCTCCCGCACCGTCATCAAGATCACGGGCGATGCCCCAGTGCGGGTGGGTGATGTCGCGCGGGTGACCGATGGCTTTGCCGCGCCCATCGGCAATGCGATCATCGACGATGGTCCGGGCATCATGCTGATCGTCGAGAAGCAGCCGACCGGGAACACGCTCCAGCTGACCCGCGATGTCGAGGCGGCAGTCGATGAGCTCCGCCCCGGCCTCAAGGACGTCAAGATCGACACCACGATCTTCCGCCCGGCAACCTTCATCGAGAAGTCGATAGATAACCTCACCCGCGCGCTGATGATCGGCTGCCTGCTGGTGGCAATCGTGCTGTTCGCCTTTACCCGCGACTGGCGGCAGGCGACGATCAGCCTGGTGGCGATCCCGCTTTCGCTGCTGGCCGCTGGCCTCGTGCTACTGTGGAGCGGGGCGACGATCAACACGATGGTGATAGCCGGGCTCGTGATTGCTCTTGGCGAGGTGGTCGATGATGCAATCATCGATGTCGAGAACATCGCCCGCCGACTGCGTCTGAACCGTGAGGCGGACAATCCGCGCTCGGCCTTTGCCGTGGTGCTTTCGGCCTCGCTCGAAGTGCGCACGGCGGTGGTCTTCGCCTCGCTGATCGTGATGCTCGTGTTCCTGCCGATCTTCTTTCTCGGCGGGGTGGCAGGGACATTCTTCCGGCCACTGGCGATTGCCTATGTGCTGGCAATTGCCGCCTCGCTGCTGGTCGCGCTGGTGGTGACGCCTGCGATGTGCCTGATGCTGCTGCCGCATGCGCCGATGAAGGAGCATCGCGACACGCGCTTTGTCGCCTCGCTCAAGCAGCGCTATCTTGGCATCCTACCCCGGCTGATCGACCGGCCCCGCCTTGCCATGGGCATCGTCGCGGGCGGCTTGCTGCTTTCCGGCGTGGGCTACCTGGGATTCAAGGACCAGTTCCTGCCCGACTTCCGTGAGACCGACTTCCTGATGCACTTCGTCGAGAAGCCGGGGGTCGGTATCGAGGCGATGGACCGCATCACCATCCGCGCCTCGAAAGAGCTGCGCGCGATCCCCGGCGTGCGCAACTTCGGTGCGCATATCGGGCGCGCCGAGGCGGCCGACGAAGTGGTCGGCCCGAATTTCACGGAGCTGTGGATCAGCCTTGACGATGAGGCCGACTACGACGCAAGCGTCGCCCGTATCAAGGAAGTCGTCGAAGGCTATCCCGGCCTTTACCGCGACGTGCTCACCTATCTGCGCGAGCGCATCAAGGAGGTGCTATCGGGCGCAGGCGCGACTGTGGTGGTGCGGATCTACGGCCCTGACCAGGACGAGCTGCGCGCCGCAGCGGAGCGGGTGCGCGGCAAGGTCGCCAGCATCCCCGGTGTGACCGACCTCAAGGTCGAACAGCAGGTCCTGGTGCCGCAGATCCAGATCCGCCCGCGCGCCGCGGATCTCGTTACGCTGGGCCTCACGCCGGGCGAAGTGCGGCGGCAAGCGCAGACCTTGGTGGCGGGCGAGAAGCTGGGCGAGATCTACCGCGACCAGAAGGCTTTCGATGTCGCCTTGTGGGGCGAACCTGAAATCCGCGGCGATCAGCACGCGCTTGCCGATCTGATGATCCAGACCCCGGTCGGCGCGCCAGTGCGCCTGCGCGACGTTGCCGATGTGGTGATCGTGCCCGCGCCCAACGAAATCAAGCGCGAGGACGGCCAGCGCCGTCTCGATGTCACGCTCAACATCGCCAGCGACGCCGATCTTGGCGCCGTGGCGCGCGGGGTCGAGGCCGCGGTGAGCAAGGTGCCCTTCGCCACCGGCTATCATCCCGAGATTCTCGGCGAATATGCAGCGCTGAAGGAATCGCGCGAACGGCTGTGGACGGTGGGCCTCGCCTGCCTCGTTGGTATCCTGCTGTTGGTCTGGCTGGAGTTTCGTTCCGCCCGGATTACCGCGCTGGTGGGCCTCAGCTTGCCCTTTGCGCTGGTCGGCGGGGTGATTGGGGTCGCAATCACGGGCGGGGTCCTGTCACTCGGATCGCTGGTCGGCTTTGTCACCGTGATCGGGATCTCGGCGCGCAACGGGATCATGCTGCTCTCGCATTACGATCACCTGCGGCGGTTCGAGGGAGAGGAGTTCGGCCCGACCCTGATACTTCGCGGTGCTCAGGAACGTCTTGTGCCGATCCTGATGACCGCGCTATGCGCTGGCCTGGCGCTGGTGCCGCTGGTGATCGCGGGCGACAAGCCGGGTCACGAGATCGAGCATCCCATGGCGATCGTGATCTTGGGCGGCCTGATCTCATCGACCGCGCTCAACCTGTTCCTGATGCCCTCGCTCTATGCCAGGTTCGGCAAGGAGCGCCCAGAGCCCGAGCCCGAACTAGCGGAGACGGTGGCATGAAGTGCTTTGTCCCCCTCGCGGCGCTGATGGTAACCGCCTGCGCGAGCACATCCCCGCCTGCGGCAACTAGGGTCGATCCCTCGATCGCTGCTGGGCCGTTCGCGAGCCTGCCGGTCGCTTCGATCGAGCCTGTGCCCGATGATTGGTGGCGGCTCTATGATGATCCTGTGCTTGACCGCCTGGTCCAGGCCAGCCTTGCAGCCAATGCCGATCTCAGGGTGGCCTATGCCAATCTCGACAGCGCGCGCGCGGCGCTGCGTCAGGCACAGGCTGCACGCCTGCCCCAGACCACCATTGAGAGCAGCTTCGGCATCGACAATCCCGCCAGTCAGCCGAGTGCGTCGGGCAATGTGCCGACGACGGACTACGATCTGGCGGTGACCGCGAGCTGGGATGCCGACCTCTTCGGACGGCTTCGTTCAGGTGCGCTGGCTTTCCGCGCAGATGCCGAAGCGCAGGCCGCTGCGCTCGATGGGGTAAAGGTCGCGGTCGTCGCCGATACGGTTCTGGCCTATGTCGATCTGTGCGGCGCAACCCGCAGTCTTGCCGTCGTGGAGGAGCAGGTCGCGCTTCAGGAGCGCGCTCTGACAATCACCCGCAGCCAGCTTACGGCAGGTGAAGTCTCGCCGTTGGAAGTGTCGCAGGCGGCCAACCTTGTCGCCGCGACCAAGGCAGCCATCGCACCGCTGGAGGCAACGCAAGCCAATTCCCGCTACCGCCTCGCCACGCTTGCAGGCCGACCGGCAGCAGAGGCCCGCAGCAATCCCGTTGTCTGTTCTTCGCCGCCGAAACTGCGCAACGCGGCTCCTATTGGCGACGGCACGGCCTTGCTGCTGCGCCGCCCGGACATTCGCGAGGCCGAGCGCCGTCTCGCTGCCGCCACGGCGCGGATCGGTGTTGCGCGCGCCGATCTCTACCCCCGGATCAACCTTGGCGGGGCGCTCGGCCTGCTGAGCGGCGGGCTGGTCGCCACGAGCTCGCCGCTGGTGAGCTGGGCGTTTCCCAATCAGGCCCCGGCCCGCGCGCGGATCGAACAGGCCGAGGCGACCGAGCGCGCAGCGCTGGCCGGATGGGATGTCGCCGTCCTGCGCGCCTTGCGTGAGGTCGAGACGGCGCTGGCAGCCTATGATGCCGAAGTGCGCCGCAACCGCGCGCTGACCGAGGCCCGTGACGAAGGGCGCCGATATGCCCTCCGCGCCGAGGCGCGCGTCCGGCTTGGGGATGCGGCGCCACTACTGCGGATCGACGCCGACCGCACGCTGGCGCAGGCGGAACTTTCGCTTGCGCAATCCGAACTCGCCATAGCGCAGGCGCAGGTGGCGCTGTTCCGCGCGCTTGGCGGTGGCTGGCGCAGCGGCGGTGAACCGCTAGAATGACCACATGAGAATCCTGATCGTCGAGGACGATGCCGATACCAACCAGTTCATCGCCCGCGGCTTGGCCGAACTGGGCCACCAGGTGGTGACCAGCGGCGATGGGCGCGATGGGCTGTTCCATGCGACCGATGGCGGCTTCGATGCCATGGTGGTGGACCGGATGCTGCCCGGACTGGATGGTCTGGCGCTGGTCAAGGCCCTGCGCGCTGCCGGAAACATAACCCCGGTGCTGATGCTCACCGCCGTGAGCGGGATTGCCGACCGGGTCGAGGGGCTCGAAGGCGGAGCTGACGATTACCTGGTCAAGCCCTTTGCATTTTCCGAGCTGGCGGCCCGCCTCCATGCGCTGGGGCGTCGGCCTTCGGCGGCATCGGAGCCCGCCCGGTTGGCAGTGGGCGACATCGTGATCGATCTGCACCGCCGCACCGTCACGCGAGCAGGCCGCAAGATTGCGCTCCAGCCCCGCGAATTCACCCTCCTTGCCGAACTGATGCGCAACCCCGGCCGAATCATGACCCGCACCATGCTGCTCGAACGGGTTTGGGATTTCGACTTCGACCCCAAGACCAATATCGTCGAGACCCATCTCAGCCGGTTGCGGTCCAAACTCAATGCCGGGTTCGACAGCGACCCGATCGAGACCGTGCGCGGTGCGGGCTATCTCATCCGGGACGGCGCATGAAGCGCTGGTGGCGCGGCACTTTCGGTCTGGTGGCTGCTGTCGCCATGGGCTTTGCGCTGGCGACGCTCCTGATCGGTGCGGTGGCATTCGAAACCACCCATGAAGCGCTCGAACTGCAACTCGATCACCGCATCGCCATCGAAACGCAGGCGCTGATCGATGAAGGGCAGGACGGGCATGAGGGCGTGGCAGCCGCCATCCGTCGGCGCGAGGCGGCAAGCAGCACGGCAAGCCTCGGCTATCGGCTCGTCGATGCCCAAAACAGACCCGTAGCGGGATCGCTCGATACGACTGTCCCGTCAAAGCCCGGATATGTCGAACTGCTGCCTTACAAGTTGGGCGGCGAGGAACGTGTCGCGCAATCGCTGACCACCGCCCTCCCGGGTGGCTACCGGCTGCTTGTCGGAGCGGATCGTGCCGCCATCGACGAGATGGACAACCGCTTTATCCTCCTGTTCCTCGGCGCATTCGGCGCGATGCTACTGCTGGGCATTGGTGCCGCGTGGCTAGTCGGCATCGTCACACGCCGCCGCCTTGCTCGCATCGATCACACAGCGGCTGCGATCATTGCTGGCGATCTGTCACGGCGGGTTCCCCTAGCCGGGAGCGGCGACGAGTTCGACGGCGTGGCTACGACGCTCAACCGGATGCTCGATCGGATCGCCGGGCTGATGGAGAACCTGCGCCAAGTCTCAAGCGATGTCGCTCACGATCTGCGCACCCCGCTCACGCGGCTGCAAAACCGGCTCGACGAGGCGCTGCGCGAGCGCAACCCCGAGCTGCAACGCGAAGCGATCGAAGCGGCCGCGAGCGAGGCCGGCGAGCTGCTGGAGGTCTTTTCCGCACTACTGCGGATTGCGGAGGTCGAAGGCATGGCCGCCCGTGCGCACTTCCAGACGGTCGACCTCAGCGCGGTGGTAGCTGACGTGGCGGAGGCGTTCCGACCCTCAATGGAAAGCAGCGGCCACCAGCTTGTCACCAGCATTGCGCCCGACCTGACTATGCGCGGCGATCGCAGACTGCTGCAACAGATGCTCACAAACCTGCTCGACAACGCCGCGCAACACACGCCGCAAGGAACGATCGTCCGCATCGCCCTCGAAAGCGCTCATCTCGGCATCAGCCTCGCCGTCACTGATAATGGCCCGGGCGTGAGTGAGAATGAGGCGCCCGAACTCTTCAACCGGTTTGCACGGGTCGATCGCAGCCGATCAACGCCCGGACATGGTCTAGGACTGGCGATGGTTGCGGCAATCGTTGCGGCGCATTCTGGCAGAGCCACCATTGCTCCGCGTCCCGGCTTCGGTGTGCACGTCGAGTTTTGATCTTAGTCGGCAGATGACCATTTGCTGCCATTCGCCTTTGAACACACTTGTAATTATCAGCCAGATTTAGCCGCGATCCCGAAGTCCGCATGGCGGCTTTTGGCAAACGGAGACGTTGAGCCTGCGGGTCGTGAATGACTGGCTATGGGTCGCCAGCTGTCATGTCGAACGCGCTGAACGCTAGCAAGTTCGGTATTTAATCTGACGGGAAGGCAGCCCCCGCCTGTGGCGGGGGCTGCTCCTGGTTCAGCTCGGCGGGTTCCAGATGATGACCTTCTTCATCGGATCATCGCCGGGTGCATTGGCGATATTGCCGTAGATGGTCCCGAATTCGGGGGCCGAGAGCGACACCGAGACATATTCCGCGCCGGTGTTCTGCGAGAAGCGCTTCCAGCCGGCGCCGAGCTCGAAGCCGTTCTTGCGGCTGACGATGCGATAATCGGGTTCGCTGTCCTTGGCCTTGCGGCCGTTGGGAATGATGGCGATCGGCGCGGTGACGTTGAGGGTGGCAAGCGTGCCTTCGAAGCTGTCGTCTGCCTTGACGGTGAGGTTTGCGATGGTGGCCATGTTAAGTCTCCTTCAGTTGCTCGGGGACCATTCCCGATGACGCCGGCAGGAGGGGCCGCGCGCCGCCGTCACCGAGCGCACGCGAGGGCGAACCCCGAACGGGGTTGACGGCCAGGGCAAGCAGGTCGCTCAAAAGGCGGAAAGAGTGGCGTGGTCCCGGGTAAGAGGGAGACAGATGCTGCCATCGCCACAATACCGACGGTCAATTTGCAGCAGGCGAGGCATGTCCGCCCTCACCCGGCAGGCCGCCTTGTCGCAGCCTGTCCAGCCGGGCAGCGATGGCCTGCCACATTGCGACCCCGTCTGCATCTCCCGCCAGGGCCAGTTCGCCGATCCGCTCGGCCACATGGAGCGGCGCATGGTCGCCGAAGCGCTTCTCGACCGCCAGTGCGCAGGCCCAAAGGTGCTGCTCATCCGTCATGCGGGGCCATCATCGCCACAAGACAGCAATCTGCCGGATGGCAGTTGGCAGAATGTCATGGACCAAGTCCGGGCAAATCATTCGCAACCGATGCCGTCGCCATCGCGATCGAGATGTCTTCCATAGCCCGGCGAACCGCGGCGTACCGGTGCAGCTCCGGCGGCGCGGGCTGCGGCGCAGTTGGGAAACCAGACATCACCGGACAGCCGTTGCGGCGATGTTGCAGGCGGAGCATTCCGAACCGAGCCGCCATGGCAATGCCGACCGCCGTTCCTGCGATCGTTATGGCATCCGTCGGCGGCCGTTCTTCCGGGATGGGCAAAGGCCATCGCGGCCGTAACGGCCAGAGGAAATACAGCGACTGACAAGAGGCGGAAATTCATTGGCTTTCCCCGGGAACAAGATGCCATACATGGCCGCTCCTCGCCAGCTTAGTTGCAGCGATGCTTTCCCCAGTATCGGTTCCAGCGCGCTGCGAAACCATCGCGCACCATCGCGCATGAGAGGTCGCCCGAGCGCGGCGATGTGCAGAAGGCCGCGGTACGGTTGCCCCCTGCCCCGCCTTTCGAGACGCAGCGCATCGCGGGTCCCTTGACCAGCACATGACCGGTGGAGTTCGTGCCTGTGGGCGTGCCGACAAGCGATACCAGATGGTCGCGCGAGGCCCTTGCGTCCGCCTTCGGGCAAGGATGGCCCGGGCTGCAGCTGCCATCGGTTTCGCGGGCAGCGATGCCGGACAGACGTACGCGCGGACCTTCGGCGCACCAGATCGGACCGTCGCCATCCCAGACGGCGACCGGCGTGCAGACGAAGCTCTGGCCGGAAGGAACAGCGGACAGAAGGAGCAGAAAAAGCGGCATGGCCTTGGCTAGCCCGGCGGGGCTTCGCAGCGCAAGGCAGGCGGCACCCCGTGAGACATAATATGGCGTCTGAGCGAGTGTCCGAAAAAGCTCCCCCACCGAGGGTGCCACCTTCAAAGACCACATCACCCGGCAACCACGCTTGCGAATTTGTTTCACTTTTGTTCTTATACGCAGATGATCCGATTCGACATCGATGACATGGCCAGCGCAATTCTCGCTGCCCCGGGCTGGGCGCGGGTCGGCATCACGGCCCCTGCCCGGCACATTCGCGACGACGCTGCGCGCGAGCTGGCCCGCACGATTGCCGATGCGCTGGTCCAGTCTCAGATCCAGCCCACAAGGGACGAAAGCCCTAAGCAGGATTTGTGACATGGGCGGCTGGACAAGAGACGGCATGCGCCGCGCGACATGCCTGTTCGAGGCGGCGGCGTGGAACTATGCGGTCAGGCCGGTCTGTGCCTGCGGGCACCAGGCGAGTTTCAATCCGCATGGCCTGTGGTGGCATTTTCACAAGCGAATGTGGGACGACCGGCTCGAGCCTGCCAGGGGTCGTTTCTGGTGCCGCAAATGCAGTCTGCACAAGCGCAGGCGCATTCGTCCGCTCCGCCTCGAGCTTGTCCAGCAGAGCCAGAACGATATCGAGCTCGCCTTCCCGCCCGAACGCGAATGGAAGCGTGCGGTCAGCAGGTTCCGCAGCTGAATCGCGAACGGGGAAGCGCCATACAGATCGACCATGGCCGCTGACGGATGGAACATCGATGCCCCGGACCGATCCCATGGACATTCAGTATTTTATCGGCGAGTAGTGCGATCAGCTGGAAGGGAATTCGGGCACGGCAGTCACGCGGGACAGGCCTAGGGAGATTACCGGATGTGCAATCTTGTCACGCTCAAGGCATCGCTCGACGATGTGGCCCAGGCCTTTTTTGCGCTGACCGACAGGAACACCAATGCCTCGCCCGGCGATGTCTATCCCGGCTATCAGGGTTTCGTGGTGCGCGAGGAAGACGGGCAGCGCAGGCTCGAGGCAATGACCTGGGGCTTTCCGAGGCATTCGGTGAACAGGAAGACGGGACGTCCCAACAAGCCCAATCCGGTCAACAATGCGCGCGACGACAAGCTGATGTCGGCCCATGGCATGTGGAAGAGATGGTTCACCGACACCGCCTATCGCTGCCTGATCCCGTTCACAGCCTTTGCCGAGGCCGAAGGCGAGCCGGGTCGGATGACGAGGACCTGGATCAGCGTGACCGACCAGCCGCTGGCAGCCTGGGCAGGCCTGTGGCGACCGAGCGACGAATGGGGCAATTGCCATACGGGGGTGATGGTGGATGCGACGCAGGAGCTGTGGCATATCCATGACCGCATGCCGGTGATCCTGGAGCCAGGGGACCATGACCGCTGGCTGCATGCGCCAGCCGCGGAAGCCATGGGATTGCTGCGCCAGTATCCTGCGGAGCGGCTGAACGTCGAACGGACGCAAGACCCCTGGTCGGCCCGCCGCAAGACCGACGCGCCCTTGCTGCTCTGACGCCGGAAGGAAAGCCCCAGCCCATGCCCCGCGACTGGCCCGACCCCGATGACAGACCCGTATCACGTACGGAATTCTGGATCATTGCGATCCTGACGTTGGCGGGGCCCGCAAGCGTGATCCTCTCGCTGCTGCGCTGACCGCCCGGTCACCGAACAGCCACCCGGCCCTGCACAGCCCCTGCCCCGCGACCGCGCGCCGCAGACGCGAACAGGCAAGCGCAGCTTGCCCCTTTCCGGAAAGCCGGGCACAGACGGCCACCCTGCATCAGGCGGCTCATCGGCTGCCGCACATTCGAGGGCCAGACGATGACCAGCCGTTCCGGAAAGCCTGTTCTGGGTCTCGATTTCGGCACCACAAACACGGTCGCAGCGCTTGGCCATAGCGATGGCAGCACCGAGCTTGTCCGGTTCGGAGACGTGCACCAAAGCACGGCCGTCTTCAGGTCGGCGCTGTGCTTCTGGGAGGATGAGCGGGCATGGCAGGGCATTGCGCATGAAGCGGGACCCTGGGCGATCGAGGAATATCTGCAGTCGCCGCTCGACTGCCGGTTCATCCAGTCGTTCAAGAGCGTGGCAGCAAGCCCGCTGTTCGAACGAACCCTGATCTATAACAGGCCTTATGGGTTCGAGGATCTGGGCCGCACGTTTCTGAGGCATCTCGAAAACCATGCAGGCGATGCCCCGGCGTCGCTGCCGGACCGGATCATTATCGGGCGTCCCGTGGAATATGCAGGGGCCCGCGCCGACCATCGGCTGGCCCGCCAGCGCTACGACCTGATGTTCGAGGGTTTCGGCAAAGAGCTGTATTATGTCTACGAGCCGCTGGGCGCCGCGCACAGCTATGCCAGCCGGCTCGACAGGCCGGCCACCATCCTGGTGGCGGACTTTGGCGGGGGTACCACCGACTTTTCGGTTGTCGGCATAGCCGAGCCCGGGGCGCCCAGGCGCTGCACGCCTCTCGGCCATGCCGGGATCGGCATTGCAGGCGACCAGTTCGACTATCGCATTCTCGACCGGCTGGTGCTGCCGCTGCTCGGCAAGGGCGGGCAGTACAGGTCGTTCGGAAAACTGCTCGATATTCCAGGCGGACATTTCGTGGATTTCGGAAACTGGTCGAAGCTTGCGATGATGCGCAGCCGCAAGACGATCGACGAGCTGCGCAGGCTGCAGCGCGATGCCGTCGATCCGCAAAGGATCGCCACCATGATCGCGCTGATCGAGAACGAACAGGGCTTCGCGCTGTACGATGCCGTCGGACAGCTCAAGCGCACCCTGTCACAAAATGAGGCGGCAAGGTTCACGTTCCAAGGCGGCGGCATAGACTTCGCCGCAGATGTCAAACGCAGCCAGTTCGAGGAATGGATCGCCCCCGATCTCACGCGCATCGAAACCGCAATGGACAGCGCACTCGAAAAGGCAGCCATATCCGAAAACCAGATCGACCGCGTCTTTCTGACCGGCGGATCCTCGCTCATCCCCGCCATCGCCAGGCTGTTCGAACGCAGGTTCGGCGCAGAACGCATTGCCAGGGGCGACGAGCTGACATCCATCGCCCATGGCCTCGCCCTGATCGGCATGGACCATGATCCCGGTCAGTAGGCGGCTTGAACCAGGTCCGATATAGCTCAAACGATCGAGTACCCGCACCCGGGCATACAGCGAGCTTGCGGACAGCTTTCAACAAGGGCGCCACGCAGCAAGACGCAAGTCACGCCTGGCGGATACTGAGCTGAGAGGGCGAAACGTTCGATTTGTCACCGCCCTCTATACCGAGCCAGGCTTATGTGCCGCCGCTTTCGCTATCGAGATGCTGCAGAAGCGCATCTGGATAGCGGCTTCCAGCCGCAGACCCGCGTGGTACGGCGAGCTCTATCCGCGCAAGCTCGTCTGCGGTAAGCGTCACGTCGAGCGCGCCCAGCGATTCTGCAAGCCGTTCGCGTCTCCGTGCGCCTACCAGCGGAACGATATCATTTCCCTGGGCTGCCACCCAGGCGATCGCCAGCTGCGCCACCGAAGCCCCCCTTTCGCTGGCAATCGCACGCAACGCCTCGACAAGCCCCAGATTACGGTCAAGGTTATCGCCCTGAAAGCGGGGGCTGACGCTTCGGAAGTCCGCCGTGTTGCGGTCTTTCGACCAGTGACCGCTGATCAGGCCGCGCGACAGCACCCCATAGGCGGTAATGCCAATGCCAAGTTCGCGGCAGGTCGCCAGGATACCGTCCTCGATCCCGCGCGAAAGTAGCGAATACTCGATCTGCAGGTCGCAGATCGGGTGTACGGCATGCGCGCGGCGGATGGTTTCGGCGCTCATTTCGGAAAGGCCGATATGGCGGACATGGCCCGCCTCGACCAGCTCGGCGATGGCGCCGATGGTATCCTCGATCGGAACCGCGGGGTCGAGCCTCGAGGGACGGTAGATGTCGATGCACTCCACCCCAAGTCGCTGGAGCGAATAGGCCGCGAAATTCTTGACCGCTGCCGGACGGGCATCATAGCCGAACCAGCCGAGCGCTGGATCGCGCAGCGCCCCGAACTTGACGCTCATCGTCAACCGGTCGCGCGGCAGGCTGCGCAGCGCCTCGCCGATCAGCATCTCGTTATGTCCCATGCCGTAAAAGTCGCCGGTATCGAGCAGGGTGATCCCCTGCTCGGCAGCGGCAGCGATGGTGGCAAGACTCTCGTCGCGATCGGCCGGACCGTAGAAATCGGACATTCCCATGCACCCGAGACCGAGCGCTGATACCAAGGGGCCGTCGGTGCCCAGTTGCTTCATCTGCATGGCTCTTTCTCCTTACATATTCGCCGAGGTCGGTCGGACGATGATTTCGTTGACGTCGACGCCGGCCGGCTGCTCGAGCGCGAAACGCACGGCGCGGGCAATAGCATCGGGGGTGAGCGACTGCTTGCGCCATTCGACCAGCGCCTCAGCGACTGCCGGATCGGTGATATCATGGCCCAGTTCGGTCGCCACGACACCGGGCGAGATCAGGGTCGCACGGATATCGTCGTGCTCAAGGCGCAATCCCTCGGTGATGGCACGGACGGCATGCTTGGTGCCACAATAGACCGCTGCTGCAGGCACGACGATGTGCGCCGCGATCGAGGCGACATTGATGACGTGCCCACTGCGCTGCGCGGCGAAGCGCGGCAGCACTGCAGCGATGCCGTTGAGCACGCCATGGATATTGACGTCGATCATCCGCTTCCATTCATCGCGCTTGCGCGCTGCAAGCGGGGCAAGCGGCATCACGCCGGCATTGTTGACCAGGGCATCGATCCGGCCGAAGCGCGCCTCGGCGGCCGAGACAAAGGCATCGAAGCTGTCAGCATCGACGACATCGAGCGCATGCCAGCCAACGTTTTCGCCAAGCTCCTGCGCCAGCAGCGCGAGCCGTTCGGTCCGCCTCGCGCCGAGGAACAGCTTGGCACCAGTTGCGGCAAGTTCGCGTGCGGTGGCCTCGCCGATCCCGCTCGAGGCACCGGTGATGAGAATGATCGTCTGAGAAAGATTGGTCATGGAGGGCTCCTTGGTCTTGGTGCCCCTTTATGCGGACTCTGCACTGCACAGCGTTAGACCATTAGACCGCAGAGTTTGCACGATTCTCCAAATCGCCAATGTCGGGGGTTGCGGGCAAGGTACAAGCCGCTGAATATAACTTCATGTCAATAACCATGGAAATGGCGCAGATCATCGCGCGACACACGCCCGAACAGGGCTATCAGCCATGTGCTATCGGCGGCCTGTGGCTGATCCGCACCGACACACCCAGCCTGCCCGTCCCGACGGTCTATGATCCGTCGCTTTGCATTATCGTCCAGGGAGCCAAGACGGTCTCGGTTGGCGGGCGCAGCCTTTTCTATGACGAAGCGAATTACCTGATCGCCTCGGTCGACCTTGCATTGGTCGGCCATGTCGTGACCGCCAGCCCCGACCGGCCGTATCTGTGCTGCAAGATCGATCTGGATCCGACAGTGTTGGCTGAACTGATCATGGCGGAAGACGGCGCACTGCCACCGGGTGAGCCGCCGGCGCTAGCGGTGCATCCCAGCGATCCGGCGCTGCTGGATGCCGCATGCCGGTTGTTGCGACTTTTAGACACGCCGCAGGCCATCCCTGCACTTGTGCCGCTGATCCGGCGCGAGATTCTTTACCGTCTGCTGATCGGTCCGCATGGCGCGATGCTCCGGCACGCAGCTTCGGCAGACAGCCATCTCGGCCAGATCAGCCGTGCCATCGCATGGATCCGGGAGCATATGCGCGAGCAGCTTCGCATCGCCGATGTTGCGCGTGCCGCCAGAATGAGCGTGTCTTCGCTCCATCAGCATTTCAAGACCATCACTGGGCTGACCCCGTTGCAGTACCACAAGCAGCTGCGACTTCAGGAGGCACGCAACCTGATGATCGCGGCTGGAATGTCCGCAGGATCGGCCGGCTTCGCCGTCGGCTATGACAGCCCATCGCAGTTCAGCCGCGAATATCGCCGCCTGTTTGGTGCCCCGCCGCGTTCTGACATTGCTCGGCTCGAGCTCGCTCCCATGTTGGCTGCACAGCAGGCTTCGCATTAGAGGTTTCGACCAGACTTCTGCACAGATCGACGTCTTGCCACGATCGACATCAAGGCCAACCGGTTGCTGGTCCGAACGTTCACAAACTAGCGCCGTTTATATCAGCGGTGGCATCCGCACATTCACAAGCCGACCGCTAGCGACCCCGGGGCAGTCGTTCAAGCAGGCGCGTCTGGATGATGTCTTTGCTCAAGTCCAGACTTTCAAGCCCGCTCGGTCCATTTGCATGCGAATCAAATATTCCGGAGAGCACAGCTGGACTGGGCCAGAATTCAGGTCCGATGTGAAGTTGTTGCGGCTACGCTTTCGGCTCCTCGGCTGCTTCAATGTGGCCCGTCCATTGCCCCAATGTCGGTACCGCGCAGACGGGCTTATCCATATGGCAGCCAAAGCGAACAGGCTGCCTCATCGTGTACCACTTGCCTTCGGTTGGATGAGCAGCTTCGGCGAAGAAGCCGGTTGCCGACAGATGGGGATCTTCCATAATATCATCCAGGTCGCGGACGGGCTGCGCGGGGAGTTGCGCGGCATGGCAGCGTGCCAGCAGCTCCGCCGTGGTGAAGCTAGGCGTCAGTTGTGCCATTGCGCGATAAAGCAGCGCCAGATTCTTCGCCCGCAGGCCGCGCGACGCGAAGCGAATGTCGTCGAGCACCTCCGGAGCATCGAGCACCTCGAACACGCGTGGCCAGGCCTCGTCCGAATAGGCGACGATGCTGATAAAGCCATCACTTGTCGGGAAAGGCTGACGGTCGGGGTCGATCTGGCGGAAATAGCCGGCAGGCGCATTGGGTGGATCGAATGTCAGGCCCGCCAGATGCTCGATCAGCATGAAATTGGCAAAAGCCTCGAACATCGGGATCTCGACCTTCTGCCCCTCTCCGGTGCGCATTCGGTGGATGATCGCGGCCAGCACAGCATAGGCAGCGTGCAACCCGGCGACCTTGTCGGCGATCAGCGACGGCAGATAGCGCGGGCGCGGATTGCCATCGACGCGGGGCAGCAGGGTGGTGGTGCCCGATGCCGCCTGGATCACATCGTCATAGGCCTGCAGGTCGGCATAGGGCCCGTCCTGGCCGAAGCCGACGCAATGCGCATAGACGATATCCGGCCTGATCTCCCTAACCGTTTCATAATCCAGACCCAGCCGCTCGACCGCCTTCCCACGCACATTGTGGATGAACACGTCCGCGTCTGCCAGCAGTCGCCGGATGACCGATAGATCTTCTTCACGCTTGAGATCGAGCGCGATCGAATGCTTGCCGCGGTTGATCGCCATGAAACCTGGGCTCATCCCTGGCGTCACTGCGGCCTTGCCCGACCAGCGAAAAGCATCGCCGCTGCCGGGGCTCTCGACCTTGATCACGTCCGCCCCAAGATCGACCAGGATCTGCGTGGCGTAGGGGCCGAAGACCACGCTGGTCAGGTCGACCACTTTCACCCCCTGCAAAAGGGGCCGCCCATCCGCACCCGCAATCATGAAATGCTCCCAAAGTCGCGGCTTCCGCTCGTCAGAACTTGAACCCAACCTCGATGAAGATCTCGCGCGGATTGTCGACAAACGCGGACATATCGGCCAGCACGCCGGGTCCGGCCGTGCCGGTGCCGGTGCCGCCTGCAAATGGAATGTCGTTCGCTGCCGTCACAACCAGCTTGTTGGTTAGGTTGCGTCCGATCAGGCCGAAGCTCCAGCGGTCATCGGGCCCGGTGACGCGCAGCGCGGCGTCGACCTTGGCAAAGGCCCGCTGCACGCTGTCGGGGCGCAGCGTGTCGAAAAAATTGTAGCGGCTGGAGTAAGAAACATCGCTCGTCGCCTGCAATGCCCAGCCGGAATCGCTGAGCGGCAGATCGAAGACAAAGCCGATGCGCCCGGCAAAGCGCGGGGCCTTGGGCGGTGTGCGGCCATCATAGTTCTGGCTGGTGAACGCACCGTTCGGCCCGGGCAGCAGGTTGCATCCTTGCGCGATCGTCTGGCCTGGATAGCACTGGCCAACATAATCCTTGTATCGGGCGTGGTTATAGGCGGCGGCACCGCGCAGCGTGAAATTGCCCAGACGCCAATTGAAATCACCCTCGATGCCCTTGACCCGCAGCGTTCCGGCGTTGTCAACTACCTGGCCGACCGTGACCGGATCGAAGCTCTGCACCTGCAGGCCGAGATAATCGTAAAGATAGGCGGTAGCGTTGAGCGACAATGTGCCGCCCAATACGATTGCGCGCGCGCCGACTTCGCCGCCACGCGCTCGCTCGGCATCATATTGCCCCGCCGCGACGCTGGCCGCAGGGGTCAGCGATTGCGAGATATTGAAGCCGCCCGACTTGAAGCCTTCCTTGTAGGCGGCGTAGAAGGTCAGATCGCGCGAAGGCTTGTAGCGCAGCGTCGCCTGGGGCGAGAAATCATTCTCGCGATAGCGGTCGGTCAGGCGGATGTTGCCGGGAAATGCAGCGGCAAAGGCGAGGTGCGCCGGCAGCGACTGCTGATAGCTGTTGCGCGATTCTCCGCTCCAGCGCGCGCCTGCTGCCAGTTCCAGCTCATCGGTCAGATTGGCGGTCAATTCACCAAAGGCTGAAAGCGAACTGCCGGTAAAGCCATTGTCGCGCTTGAAGGTGACGAACGTGTTGGTCACCGGGCTGATCGGCACGGGGAAGATATAGGCATCGGTGTTGAAGACGAATTCGCTGCCCGAGGCGAACACGCCGAACAGCACGCTGACCGGACCGTCCCATTTCGACTGGAAGCGCAGCTCTTCAGACGTCTGGCGGAAATCGGCGAGCTGCGAGAACGATGCCGGATAGGCCTCGCCCGACACGTTGTTGAGATCGGTCTGCTTGAACCGGTAATAGGAGGTGATCGAGGTGACGTCGAACACGTCGCTTTCCAGCGTCGCGGTCAGGATCGCGAAGCCGGACTTGAGATGCGAATACATCCTGCCGTCGCGGGCATAGCGGTAATTGGCCTGGGCCACCGCGAGGGGGATAGAGGAGCTGTCCGCCCGGCCGTCGATCCGGCAATCGGCATTGGCGCTGGGCGGAATGCCGTTGGCGGCAAAGGGCACGGTGCGTCCGCCGCCGCAGATTCGCTCCAGTATGTCGGTGGGGCCGCCATCCTCCTGGTCGGTATAGCCGGTCTTGAGCTGCAGCGAGAATGTGTCGGTGACATCCCATTCGATCGTCGCGCGCCCGCTATAGGTGGTGCCGAAGCCGCGATACTTGCTGTTGCGGCGGCGCTCCATGCCCAGTGGGTCGCGATAGGAGGCGGCGGCAGTGTTGGTGAACGCGCCCTCGCTGTCCGAGACGCGGAAGGCCAGACGCGCGCGCAGGCCGTCGGCAAGCGGGCCGGACACATAGCCCTGCGCATATTTCTCCTCGGCGCGGATGCCATAACCTGCGGTCAGCCCGGCCTCGAAATCCTCACCGGGATTGTTGGTGGCGATCGAGATCAGGCCGCCCGTGGCGTTCTTGCCGAAGAACAGCGCCTGCGGACCTTTCAGCACCTCGATGCGCTGGATGTCATACTGGCTGAGGCCGATCTCGCGGCCCCGGCTCATCGGCATGCCGTCGATGACGAACGATACCGACTGGTCGAACCCGGCGCTGAGCGAGGTCGAGCCGACGCCGCGCAGGAAAATGCTGGCCGAAGAGCCGGAAGCGGCCCGGCCCGCGACCATGCTGGGGATCAGGGTCGAGATGTCGGTCAGGTCGGTCGCGGCGTAGGTGTCGAGCGTCTCGCCACCCAGTGCGGTGATCGCCACCGGCGCGTCGATCAGCCTTTCGTCGCGGCGGCGCGCGGAGACGATGATCTCGCCTTCGATCGGCGGCGCGGTTTCGTCGGCAGCGGCAGTATCCGCTGCAGCGGAACTGTCTTCAGCGGCGGCGGTACGCGCATGGGCTGGAAGCGCCAGGCCCGCAGCCAGAATGATCGACGCCAGACAGGCGTGGCGGACGGCACGAAGCGATGCACTGCGATCCATGATCGGTCTCTCTCCCAAATGACAGACCGTCATCCCGCGGCCTTGAGCAATAACCTACGTCCATTAGTTTTAATGTCAATCGGGAAATTTAACGCCATAAGGTTTGCGGCGTCTGACGGGCCGGATCAGTCCGGAAATGCAGGCGCGGCGACGGGGCTCGCCCCCAGGACGCGGCGCGCGAAGGCGATGATGCCGTCGTTGAACGCATCGTTGCGATCGCCCGCCACCATGTGTCCTGCGCCTGCGACATCGAGCGTTTCGAGATGCGGAACGGTGGTGCGAAACGCCTCGACGCCCGCATCGCTCACCACGTCGCTGGAAAGCCCGCGCACAAGCAGCACCGGCAGGTCGGGCATGCTCGTCAGCCTTGCCGCAGCCCGCTGTACGTCGGCGTTGAGGATGCCCGGCGAGAGCAAGAGGATGGCGGGGTCCCAGTGCCAGCGAAGACGACCGTCCTCCCCTTGCCGCAGGTTCTTCATCAGGCCATTGGGATCGGGGGGCGCCTTGCGCTGCGGGTTGTAGGCGGCGACGGCGGCCACTGCCTCTTCCACATTGGCAAAGCCATCGGGCCGGCTGCGCATGAAGCTGACGATCCGGTCCACCCCTGCCGCATTCGGCTCCGGCACGATGTCCACCAGCACCAGCCCGGCCGGCCGCAGCCCTTCGTCCACCGCCAGGATCGACGTTCCCCCGCCCAGCGAGGCACCCACCAGCACATAGGGCACGCTCAGCGTCTCGACCACCGCGCGCAGGTCCGCGACGCGATCGGTCAGGCGATAGGCCCCGGCTTGCGACCAGTCGCTGTCGCCATGGCCGCGCGCGTCGAAATTGATGACCTGGAATCCCTGCCCGACCAGGCTGGCCACCGCACGGCTCCAGCTGTGCCGGGTCTGTCCGCCGCCGTGCAGCAGGATCACCGCCGGTGCATCCGCCGCGCCGCCATGGTCGGCAACCAGCCGAACCCCATCGGCGGAAACGAAAATTCTGGTCTGCAACGTACCTTCCATGCTTCATCCTCTTTAGGCCAACCTTGCACGGCAGCCATTTTTAACTAACAATCATAGATAACGAACAACGAGAGGACAACATGGTGCAGTTCGATTTCCGGGGCAAACGCGTATTGGTGACGGGCGGCAGCCAGGGCATCGGACTGGGAATCGCGCAAGGCTTTGCCCGGGCTGGAGCAGATGTGCTGATTACTGGCACGCGCGAACGCCCTCAGGATTATGAGGATGACCTCTCCCGCTTCACCTATGTTCGCGCGCGCCTGGGCCTGCCCGAGGACCGCACCGCCCTGGTCGCGGCGGCGGGCGACATCGACATTCTGGTCAACAATGCCGGGCACGGCCGCCCCGACGAATACACCATGGCGGGCTATTCGGACGTGATCGACGTCAACCTCAACGCATCGGTCGAGCTTTGCTATGCCTTCCACCCCGTGCTGCGCGCGCGATCGGGCACCATCGTCAACCTGGGTTCGTGCGCCAGCTTCATCGCCATCGGCCATGCCCCCGCCTATACCGCGAGCAAGGCCGGGCTGATGGGCTTCACCCGCGCCGTGGCGGACCAATGGGCGCGCGACGGCATCCGCGTCAATCTGGTCGCACCCGGCTTTATCGAGACGCGGATGACCGAAAATGTGAGGTCGGACGACAATCGCGCCGAGAAGCTCAGGCGCGCGATTCCGCAGCGGCGCTTCGGCACGCCGGACGAGGTTGCAGCAGCGGTGATGTTCCTCGCCTCGCCGATCGCATCCTATATTACCGGGCAGAGCATCGTCGTCGATGGCGGGCTGATGCTGCGGTGACCAGCGGGCATTTGCGCTGGAACCCGGCCCTCGGGAATGCCATGGACGGCGCAGCAAGGGGATAGGCTTTGGCAAGACCATCGAAACCATTGATCTCGCGCAGCAATGCCGCTGAGGCAGCGCTGGAGGTGATCGACGAACATGGCCTGGAAGAGCTGAGCCTGGCGCTGGTCGCCAAGAAGCTCGGTGTCCGCCCGCCCTCGCTCTACCACCATTTCAAGGACAAGTCCGAGCTGCTGCAGGAAGTCGCGCGCATCATGCTGGTCAAGATGCCGCCGATGGGATCGACCGGCGATTCGTTCGAGGAACGCATCATCGCGCGCTGCGTCGCGACCCGCCAGTCGCTGCTCAAGCACCCCAATGCCGCGCCGCTGATCCTGCGCTTCTTCCCGCGCCACCTGCTGCTTGCGGCCTATGACCGGGCAGCGGCGGAAGAGCCCTATCCCACCGAAATCCAGATGACGGTGATGGACGCGATCGAAAAGTACACTTACGGCGCGGCGCTGTTCGAGGCATCGGCCCGCGCCCGGAATGTCGCGCCGATGCCGCCGGTCGATCCGGGCAAATATCCCAGCCTGGCGCAGGCCGTAGCGGACAATCCCTATGACGACGATGCGCTGTTCGTCGAATCGCTGCGGCTGTTCCTGGCAGGGGTGCGCGCGCGCATCGCGGACTGCACGCTCGGCCAGCCGATTGCCTAGATTTCGTTCGCGAATATCGCCGAGCTGACCGTCGGCGCGCCGGGCCCCCCCGCCAGCAGGCAGGTGCGCGCGCCGGGCACCGGATTGGCCGATTCCCCGCGCAACTGCTTCACCGCCTCATAGGCCGTGCCGATGCCGTGGATGAACCCCTGCGCGAAATTGCCGCCTCCTGTGTTGACTGGCAGCCCGCCCGACGGCGCGATCAGATTGTCGAACCGTACGACCTCGGCGACATTCTCGTAATCGCAAAAGCCATGATCGATCAGCGAGGCTACCCCCTGCGCGCTGAAATTCTCGTAGAGCTGGACGACATCGATGTCTGCGGGCGTCAGCCCTGTTTGTGCATAGAGCCTGCGCGCGATGGGGCGGAAGCCTGCCGTCGGGTAGAGCGCCTCGTCGTCATTCTCCAGCAAGTCGCCCCAGCCCTTTTCAGCGCCATTGGCGCAGCCGAGCAGATAGACGGGCGGCCTGGCGAGATCGCGCGCGCGCTCGGCCGAGACCATCAGGAACGCCCCGGCCCCGTCATTCTCGCGGCTGCAATCAAACAGGTGGAACGGTTCGGCGATCCAGCGCGACGCGGCAATCTGGGCCGGGTCGAACGGCTTGCCATAGGCGATCGCCTCGGGGTTGCGCGCGCCGTGATAATAGGACGCGCGGACAAGCTCTGCCGCCACCGCCTCGGGAACCTTGTGGTGATGATACAGGCGGTTGGCGCGGATCGCGCAGACCTGTGCCGGGGCGACCACGCCCGCCGCGAGCATATGGTCGTTGAGATGATGCGCCATTACTGCCGCCGACAATCGCCCGCTCGATCCTTCGACCAGCGCGCGGAACACGATCACCGCGCTCGCCTGGCCCGAGACGATCGCCGCAGCGGCCAGCCCGAAGGCGCCTGCGATGCCGCCGCCGCCGCCGCCCCAGATGGTGCTCGACCAGCGCAGCTCGCGCGTGCCCAGCGCGGACATCAGCCGCACCGGCTCGTTCCTGTCGTCGCCATAGGAGACGAAGCCGTCGACATCCGCCGGATCGAAACCGGCATCGGCACAGGCCGCCAGGATCGCCTCAACCAGCACGCCCTGTTCGGGCAGCGGCGATGCGCCGCGCCGATGTTGCCTGAGGCCGATACCGGCGACGGCGGTGGTTCCATAAAGCGGGTGCATCAGCCGCGGCTCCAGATGATGGTCGGAATGTCGCGTCCCGCAACCTGGGTCTTGCCGATGCGGCCATGCACCGGCTTGCCGATGACCGGATCGATCCGGTCGGGATCGTCGAGCCGCCCGAGCAGCCGGATGCCGCAATCGTCCACCGTCACCACCGCCGAGACATAGGGCAGTTCCAGATCCTCGGTCAGCGCAAAGCGGTGCCAGGTCCGCGTCCAGGAAAAGACGCTGCCCGTCATCGCGCGTTCGACCCAGGCGATGTCACTGCTGCCGCAATGGCCACAGCGGCTGACTGCAGGCCATAGCCAGCGCGAACAGCCTGCGCAGCGCGGCAGCAGCAAATGCCCCGCTGCCAGCCCCTCCCAATAGGGCGCATCGGCACCGTCGGTCATCGTCGTCACGCTGCGACAGGCCATTGCAGCGGCAGCGAATCGAGCGCCATCACCGTGCCGATGCGGAAGGCGTGCCGCTCGCCCGGCACCGCGCTGAACGACGGGATGCGCCTGACCCATTCCTCGGTCAGCACGCGCAGTTCGGCACGGCCCAGCACATGGCCGACGCAGAGGTGCGGGCCCGATGAGAAGGTGAGGTGCGCAGTCTTCTTGCGGTCCATGTCGAACAGATTGGGCTGATCGAATTTCGCCGGGTCGCGGCTGCCCAAGCATAGCACGTTCAGCACCATCTCGCCCGCGCGGAACTGCGCCTCGCCGATCTGCTGGTCCTGCACCACGAGGCGCGGCGTGTTGACCACGCCGTAAAGCCGGATCGCCTCATCGACGAAAGCCGGGATCTGCGCGGGGTCCGCTGCCAGCCGTGCCTGGACATCGGGCATCTGCGCGAGTTGCTGGAAGGCAAAGCCGGTGACGTTGGTGACCGTGTCCATGCCGCCCAGGAACAGCACGAAGCTCATCGCCAGGATCTCGTCGTCGCTCATCCGGCGGCCATCGAGATCGGCCTGGATGAAATGCGCCATCAGCTTGCCGTCGGGACGCGCCTTCTTCTCCTCGATCAGCGCCTTCATCTCGCCCAGGATCGCCGCGCTCAGCCGCCCCATTTCGGCCTCGTCATTCTGCGAGGAAAAGAACGCCTCGGCGAGCGCGCGGAAATCGCGCAACCGGCCGAGGTCCATGCCCATTAGTTCCATGAACACGCTGACCGGGAACAGCTTGGACAGGTCCGCCTGGAAATCGCAATGGCCGAGCGGCGCGATCTGATCGACAAGCTTCACGGCCCAGGCGCGAATCTGCGGTTCCAGCGCCTTGATCGCGACTGGACCGAACATCGGCATCATCACCTTGCGATAGGGAATGTTCTCGGGTGGATCGAGGCTCAAGGGGATGAAGAAGGGCGGGTTCTCGACCCGCGGAATCTGCATCTCGCGCACCGAGAAATGCTCGGGATCGAGCACGATCCGGCTGATCGCATCATGGGATTTGGCGATCCAGTGACCGCCATTCCTGCGCGTCCAGAAGATATCGGGCGCGTCTGCCAGCGCGGCGGCATAGCTGCCCTGCACATCCTGGCTGATCCGCGCGTCGCCATGAATGTCGAAATCGAACACCAGATGCGCTGGCACATGCGGAGGCACCTCTGGCAGGGCGCTGGGACTGAGGTTCATGAGGGCTGGCTCCTTATCGCACGCGCGGCAGGGTTTCGTGCGCGCGGGCATAGGTTTCGCGGATGGCGGGCTTGGATAGCTTGCCGGTGGCAAGGCGCGGCAGCGGATCGGCGCTGAAGGCGACGTAGCGCGGCACCTTGTAGTTCGACAGATTGGCGTTGCAGTGCGCGATCAGGCCAGCGACATCGACCTCGGCCTGGCCATGATAGACCACCAGCGGCGTCTCGCCGAACTTGGGATCGGGCGCGGCGATCGCCAGCGCCTCGACCACGCCGGGAAATTCGCACACCACCCGCTCGACCTCGGCTGCGGAGATGTTGAGGCCGCCCGAGATGATCAGGTCCTTCAGCCGGTCGACAAAGGTGAGCAGCCCGTGCTCGTCCAGCGTTCCGATGTCGCCCGACCACAGCCAGCCATCGCGCATCACCTTGGCGGTCTCTTGCGGGTTGCGCCAATAGCCCTGCATCATGCCGGGCGAGCGCATCACGATCTCGCCCGGCTCGCCGGGATCGCAGGCGCTGCCGTCGGGCCGCAGCACGCGCACATCCATGAACACATTGCCCCAGCCACATTTTTCCGGCTGCTCCAGCGCCAGATGCTCAGGCATCATCGTCACATTGCCGCCGATCTCGGTCTGGCCGTAGATCTGGCGGATGATGATGCCCTTGGCCTTGTAGGTCTCCAGCAGCTGGCGGCTGACCCGCGCCCCGCCCGATGTCGCCAGCCGCAGCGAAGACAGATCGGCATCGGCAAAGCCGGAGCAGCGCGCGATCGCCTCGAAGAATGTGGGCACCGCACCGAAGCTGGTGATCCGTTGCGATTGCAGCAGCGCCAGCACCCGTTCGGGATCGAATTGCGGCTCCATGAAGATGGTGCAGCCCAGCGTCGTGTAGTGCATAAGTTGCACGAAGCCCGCCGAGGTGTTGAGCGGCGCAAGGCTGATGACGCGCGCATCGAACGAGGCCTGCGGCTCCTCCACCGCCCAGCTCGCGGCATAGGCGGTCATCGACCGGTTGGTGAGCACCACGCCCTTGGGCCGCGCGGTCGACCCGCTGGTCGCGATGATGACCACCGGCGCTTCAGCGACAGGATCGTGACCTGGCCGCGCCACAGGGCCGTCGCGCAGCGCCTCGATCTCGGCCATCGCGCGCGGCGACAATCCGGCGGCAGACGCATTGTCGGCAAATTCGGGCGCAGTGAACGTGAAGTGCGGCTCGGTCGTCTCGCACATCTCGCGGATCTCGCGCGGCGTGTAGCGGAAGTTCACCGGGCTGACGATGCCGCCCGCGCGGATCACGCCCATGATCAGCGCGCAATAGGCCAGGCTGTTGTGCGAGACGATCGCCACCCGGTCGCCCGGCTCCAGCCCGTCGGCTTCGAGCATGGCAGCAACGCGATCCGACCAAGCCTTGTATCGGGCATAGCTGAGCCGATCGCCCGCCAGCACCACCGCGGCCGCATCGGGCCGCATCCGGGCCCACCAATCCAGAGCCCCTGGCAAGGTCTGCGCCATGTCTCTCCCTCTCCGTCCGGTCTTGCGCCGGTTACCGACTTACAGCAGCGCCTCGATCGCCTCGTAATAGCGCACGATATTGGCTTCGAGCCCGCAATAGATCGTTTCCTGCGGCACGCCTGCCTCCAGCCCCTGCTGGCTGATCTCCGCCGCGCGGAAATCCTCGCCGCCGAACACCGCCAGGATCATCTCATAGGAGCGCGCAAACACCTCTTCCGCCTTGGGCGTCGAAGCTGCCTCGGGCGTCAGCATGAAATATTCGACGATCGTCCGCCCCGGCGCGCGCGGCACCAGCAGCATCACGCTGGTATAATATTGGCTGGTCACGACCACGCAGTTGGGAAAGGCCGTATAGGCATGGGTCACCAGCTTGTGCACGTTGGACGCCGGGTCCTCGTCGAGCATCTCGGGCACATAGCCGATCCGGCCAGATACCTGGCGGATATTGGGTCCGAACATGTCGACGATATTGGGGGCATCCTGAAAGCGGTCGCCGATCGACGCGGCGTGCAGCCGCTGGACATGATAGCCCTCCAGGAATGGTTCGAGCACCACCTTCCAGTTGGCCGCCAGGTCGAACGTCTTGCGGCCATGGACGTGGGCCGTCGGCAGGCCGAGCGCGGTGAAATCGTCGGCGACCTGCTGCGACAGCTGCGACCAGTCGGCGGCGATGTCGCGGTTCAACTGGACATAGACCACGCCGCCCCATTCGCGCGCCTCCAGTTCGGCAAGCCCGCGCGTGCCCTTGTCGAAATCCTCGAACGCCTCGCTGCGCGCCACGCCGATCAGCTTGCCGTCGAGGCCATAGGTCCAGGCATGATAGGGGCAGGTCAGCCGCCCCTGCTTGTGCACGGCGCAATCCTCGATCAGCTTGGCCCCCTTGTGCTGGCAGGCGTTGACGAAGGCCCGGATCGTGCCGTCGCGGGTGCGCGCGATCAGCAGCGGCAGGCCATAGCTGTCGCTCGCCACCACGCTGCCCGGCTCCAGCAGGGCAGACAGCATCACGGGAACGGGAAAGCGGCGGAATATCCTGGCCTGCTCGAGGTCGAACCGTTCCTGTCCGGTGAAGATGGCATTGGACCGTGTTGCGGTGAAAGGCACCAGCACGGCGTCCTTTTCCGCCGGAATCTTGCGGATCGCCTCGATCTGGCTCGGCGTGAGGTCCGCCAGCCTGGTCACCTTGCGCGCCGGGCGCGAGATGTCCGCTACCTCTGTCATGGTGCTCATCCTCTCCTGCCTTGTTGACCTAAAGCCTATTCCAGCCTTTACCTAATGACAATAGTTTTTTATGAGAGAAGCAGGCGGCCGTGCACAGAGCCGCAGGCGGAGAGGCTCGGCGATGCGTTTCGACTATATCATCTGTGGGGCGGGCGCGGCGGGGTGCGTGCTCGCCTATCGATTGTCCGAGAACCCTGCGATCAGCGTTGCGCTGATCGAGGCCGGCCCGCGCGACCGGCATCCGTTCATTTCCATGCCCAAGGGCCTCGCCAAGGTGATGCAGGACCCCAGGCATCTGTGGCTTCATACCAGCAAGCCCGAAGCCTCGACCGCAGGCCAGAGCGAGCACTGGGTGCGGGGGCGCGTGCTGGGCGGCTCTTCCTCGATCAACGGCATGATGTACGTGCGCGGCCAGCCCGCCGATTTCGATTCGATCGCCGAGCGGTCGAGCGAGGACTGGAGCTGGCAACATATCGGCGCGGCCTATCGCGCGCTCGAAAGGCATGAGCTCGGCGCGGATGCAACGCGCGGCGACGCCGGCCCCATGCGCATTTCCATGCCGACCCAGCGCCTGCCGATCTGCGATGCGCAGATCTCCGCGGGTGAGGCCATGGGCTGGAAGCGCAAGCAGGACGTCAACGCGCCCGACGATGCGGTCGGCATCGGCTATGCCCCGCGCACCATCTGGAAGGGCAAGCGCCAGAGCGCCGCGACGGCATTCCTCCGCCCCGCCGAACAGCGCCCCAACCTAACCATCCTGACAGATCGCACGGTTGATCGCGTGCGGTTCGATGGTCTTCGCGCGGTCGGGGTCGAGCTGTTGCACAAGGGCGAACGCAGCGTCATCGAGGCCGCGCACGAGGTCATCCTGTGCGGCGGCGCGATGGCCAGCCCCGGCATACTGGAACGCTCCGGGATCGGTGACCGGGATCGGCTGGAGGCGCTGGACATCGATCTGGTGCACCATAACGACCAGGTCGGCGAAGGCCTGATCGAGCATCGCGGCATCATCATGCAATGGAAGCTCAAGGACCCGGCTCTCTCGCAGAACCGCGTCTTTGGCGGCTGGCGGCTGCTGCTGGCGACCGCGCGCTATTATCTGACCGGCGACGGGCCGATGTCGGCGGCGGCTTATGAGGTCGGCGGCTGGTTCAAGACCCGGCCCGGGCTCAACCGCCCCGATGCGCAGATGCTGATCGCGCCGTTCAGCTTCGACATGGCGACCCAGCGCACGCAGCTGGAAAAGCATGCCGGGATGAACGCGGTGATCTATCCGCTGCGCCCGACCTCGCACGGATCCATCCATATCGAGACGCGCGACCCGGAGGTCGCCGCCAGCTTCCGCCCCAATTACCGCGCGACCGATGAAGATCGGGCCGCGATGATCGGCGCGGTCCGGGTGATGCGCGCCTATGCGCAGCAGCGAGCGCTGGCCGGGCTGATCGAGGCGGAAACCCTGCCCGGCCCCGAGATCGAAAGCGATGCCGAGATCCTGGATGCCTATGACCGGCTGGGCACCTGCGGATACCATGCCGTGGGGAGCTGCCGCATGGGGGCGGACGAGGCATCAGTGGTGGACCCTTCGCTGCGCGTGCGCGGCGTGCAGGGCTTGCGGATCATCGACACGTCGATCATGCCTGTGATTCCGTCGGGCAACACCAATGGCCCGACTATGGCCATGGCATGGCGCGGGGCAGACATCATCCTGCGCGACGCGCCGACAGGAGCGAGAGGGTGATGGACAGCGAACTCACACAGGCGCTCGAAGCCCGGTTCGACCGAATCAAGCCCGGCGAGAATGGCTGGGCAGTGCTCGCCGAGGCAGGCGTGCTGGGCCTGCCCTTTGCCGAAGCCCATGGCGGCCTCGCCTTGCCCACGACTACCGGATTTGCGGTGCTGCGCGTGCTGGGCAGCCGCGCACTGGCGCTGTCCTATCTCGAATGTGTGCTGCTCGCAGGCGGCCTGCTCGACAAGGCGGGCGGGGCGCTGGCCGAGCACTGGTTGCCGCAGGTCGCGGAAGGAGGCGCGCGGCTGGCACTGGCCTGGCTCGACGGCACGGAACCGTTGCGTGCGGACGAAGATGCCGATGGCTGGCGGCTGCGCGGAGCCAAGCGGCTTGCGATCGACGCCGAACGCGCGGACCTGCTGATCGTGACGGCTGAGACGGCGCATGGCCTCGCCGCCTTCGCCCTGCCCCCATCGGTTGTCAGCAGCCTGCGCGCCTATCCCACCATCGACGGTCGCCGGGCAGCCGATCTGTGGTTCGATGGCGTGCCGGTCGATCGCGCGGCGCGGCTCGACCTGGACGCAGCGGACATCGCCGCCACCTGTGACCTCGCCGTTGCCGCCATCGCCGCCGAAGCCGCCGCGATCATGAAGCGGCTGGTCACGGACACCCGCGACTATTGCCGCCAGCGCGAGCAGTTCGACCAGCCCATCTCCGCCTTCCAGGTGATCCAGCACCGGCTGGTCGACATGCATATCGAGGCGCGGCGTGCCGAAGCCGCTGCCGCGATGGCCGCCGATGCACTCGACCTGCCCTCGCCCGAGCGCGCCCGCGCGATCAGTGCCGCCAAGGTCACCATCTCCGATGCCGGCCGCTTTGTCGGCCAGCAGGCGGTGCAGCTGCACGGCGGAATGGGCATGACCGAGGAACTGATCGTGTCCGCGCTGTTCAAGCGGCTGACGGTGATCGAGGGCGAGTTCGGCACCCGCGACGAGCATCTGGCGCGCTATATGGCCGCCTGACCGGCGGGGCGTCAGAGCCCCAGCTCGGCCTTGGCCAAAATGTTGCGCTGGATCTCGTTGGTGCCGGCATAGATGCTGCTGGCGCGCTCGTTGAGATAATGCAGCGGCGCGATCGCCTGCCAGATTTCGCCGCTGCAATAATCGCTGGGGGCCAGGCCGGGGATGGGCCCGCCGGGCATCGCCACGCCCGGCTGGAACGCGCGGGCGAGCGGACCTGCGGCGTCCAGCGCAAGTTCGGTGACGTGCTGCTGCAATTCGGTGCCCAGGATCTTCATCATCGATGCATCGGTGCCCACGCTCGCACCCGCCGACAGCCGCGAGAGAATATCGCTTTCCAGCCGCGCCAGCACATCGCACCGGATGCGCGCCTCGGCGATGCGCACCTCCAGCAGCGTGCGGGCCGGGGTGGCGGGCAGCGCCGCGACATCGCGCGCCAGCTGATCGATCGCCACCTCGATCTCCGGAGCATAGGCGCTGCCGCCGCGCTCGAATTCGAGCAGATACTTGGCGACCGTCCAGCCCTGATCGATCTCGCCCAGCACGTTGCGCACCGGCACCCGGACGGAATCGAAGAAGATCTGGTTCTGGATATGCTCGCCCGAGGCCATGATGATCGGGCGCACCTCGATGCCCGGACTGTCCATCTCGATCAGCAGGAAGGTGATGCCCTGCTGCTTGCGCCCGGCCTTGCTGATGCGCACCAGGCAGAATATCCAGTTGGCGACATGGGCATGGGTGGTCCAGATCTTGGTGCCGGTGCAGACGAAGTGATCGCCATCGCGCTCCGCCTTCATCTGTAGCGAGGCCAGGTCCGACCCCGAGCCGGGTTCCGAATAGCCCTGGCACCAGAAATGCTCTCCATTCAGCATGCGCGGCAGGAAGAAGGCCTTCTGTTGTGCCGTGCCGAAGCCGATGATCGCCGGGCCGCACATCTTGATGCCCATGGGCGATACCGGCGGCGCGCCTGCCCGCACCCGTTCCGACGCAAAGATATGGTGCTGCACTACGGTCCAGTCGCAGCCGCCATGTTCGACCGGCCAGGCGGGCGCGGCCCATCCCCTTGCGTGCAGCCTGGCCTGCCAGGCCATTTGCGCTTCATGATCGGCATAGACGCTGGTCATCCGCTCGCCTGCGCGGCGCAGCTCTGGCGTCAGCTCGGCCTCGAAAAAGGCGCGTACCTCGTCGCGAAAGGCCAGATCGGCACGGGACAGCTTCATCGGGTCACGCCGCCTTGGGGATGAATATGGCCTTGGGGCGGGTGAATTCGAGCAGGCCCGGAACGCCATTCTCCTGCCCGAAGCCCGATTGCTTGGCTCCGGCGAGCGGGGTGAAGGGTGTCGATTGCAGGTTCTGGTTGATCCACACGGTCCCCGTATCCAGCCGGTGCGCAATGGCCGTCGCCGCCTCGACATCCGCCGACCAGACCGCGCCCGCCAGACCGTATTCGGTATCGTTGGCCCGGGCAATCACATCGTCGACATCGTCGAACTTGAGCAGCGGCAGCACCGGACCAAAGGCTTCCTCGACAACCACGCGGCTGTCCTCGGGCGGATTGTCGACCAGCGTGAGCGGGACGAAATAGCCGGAATCGGGCACGGGCGCGCCTTCCAGCAGCGTCAGCCCCTGCGCGCGGGCATCGTCGATCAGCGCGCAGACGCGCCGATATTGCGGCTCGTTCTGCACCGGACCATAGCGATTGCCCTGCTGCGATCCATCTCCGACCGGCAGGCTCTGCGCCAGCGTGTGCAGCCGGTCGCGCATCGCGTCATAGATGTCGGCATGAATGTACAGCCGCTTGGTCGCGACACAGACCTGCGCGGTATTGTGGAACGCCCCTTCGAAGATCTGCTCGGCCACGGCATCGACATCGACATCGGGCAACACGATCGCGGCATCGTTGCCGCCGAGCTCCAGCGTGATGCGCTTGAGGTCCTTCGCGGCGCTTTCCATCACTCGCCTGCCTGTCGCGGTCGAGCCGGTGAAGCTGATCTTGGCAAAGCCGGGATGCGCGGTCATCAGCGGCCCCAGCGCATCGCCGCCGCTTATCACGTTGAGCACGCCTGGCGGAAACACGCCGCGCAGCAGTTCACCGATGCGCAGCGTGCACAATGGCGTGAACGGCGAGGGTTTGAGCACCATCGTATTGCCCGCGAGTAGGGCCGGCCCGATCTTCCAGATCGCCAGCAGCACCGGGAAATTCCACGGCACGATGCCGCAGACCACGCCCAGCGGCACATGATGCACCTCGATCCGGCGGGTGGCGCTGTCCTCGGTCAGATCCACCGGCAGATCGAGCATGGCAGTAGCCTTCAGCCACATCGCCGCCCCCAAGATTTCCATCCGTGCTCCCAGAATCGGCCTGCCCTGCTCGGCAACGAACAACTGCGTCAATTCTTCACAATGGGCTTCGATTGCTTCGGCTGCCCTGACAAGCGCGGCCTTGCGTGTCGTGATCGGCGTGTCTCGCCAACCAGGGAACGCGCGCGCGGCGGCATCAACCGCAGCTTCCAGCTCTTCGGTATCCGCATCAGGTGCCTGAGCGAAGACTGCCCCGGTGGCAGGATTGCGCACCTCCAGAAAAGCGCGTCCCGGCACGCCCACGCCATCGATGGTCATCGTAAACTGCTCCGGCATGCAACTCTCCCATGTGAATTGTAGTCAGGCATCGGACCCATGCCTCGCCCGAACATAATTCTAATGTCGTTAGATTAATGTGCAATGGAATTTTGTACCTGACAGGGCGAGGGTCAGCGTGTGAATCCGGAGGTTGCGACCTAAATGCCCTTGAGTTCGTCGGCTCGGGACAACATCCGACCCCAGATCGGACAGCGGCAAGGTCGCTAGATCAGCCCCATCTTTTTCGTCATGCCTGCACGACGAAACCGAAGGTGGACGCCGGGTAATGCTAAACTAGCGGCCCAATGCGAATCGCGTTTCGAGCATCTGCATAGTCCCAAAACGCGGCATCTGCCTTGCCGCAGCAACCGACCAACCTCGGTCACTCCCGGCCGCTGCGGTCAATGTCTGGTTTCGCCAGAAGTAGTCGTTCAGGTTTCTCGGTCGCGCGTCAGCCCCGCTCATGACCGTCGCCGAGTGCGCAGTGGTTCGTCCGCCGTCTGGAAGCGACTTCCGTGAAAGCGGTCGGACCAATTTGTCATCTAATGCCGGTTACTTGACCAAAGCCTGCAGGATCGCCTGCCCGATTGCCGTTTAGTCATCGGCTGAGGATCCGATACCGGCCCTGCGCCGCGTTCGTCGTCTGCCGCTATTGAATGCAACGAACAGCGTCGGTTGACCTTCCGGTTCAATGGGCTCGTATTGGCGATGCGGACTACGGGCCTCGGCCTTCGACAGCTTCCCACCTGACCTGCACTTGGGTGCCCTTCATTGCTTCATCTGTTGACGCTTGACTTATATATGGAGAATGCAGCCCATGCGCTGGGATGGGCCCAGTCCGCGGTCCAGCCGGACAGGGCTGTTCCTGTCGCGCGCTTGCCTGTGCGCACGGCCTTCATCGCCGCTTGCAGGGCTCGGGGCTGGTCAAGTTGGCTGTTGGCAATGCCCTCCAGCGCCTCGACCGTCAGGGCGGCGGTCGGCCCGTCGGGCACGCTCCAGCGCGAAGCAAGCACGGCCCCGGCCCCGGAAATGAAGAAGGCGCGCGCTAGAGCCGACAGGGAATCGGCGCCAGGCGTGCCTTCGCTCGACGCGGTGTTGCAGGCCGAAAGGACGACCAGCGCCGCGTTGATGGGCTGCAGGCTGACTTCTGAAGCGGTCCAAAGGCCATCGTCGTCATCGTTCGGCTGATCGGGCGGAGTCATGACCAGCCCCGGCTCCTGAAGACCTTCCAGCTCGCTCGGCATGAGTCCATGCGTGGCAATGGCAACGATGTCCGAGTTGGCAAGCCGTTCATCCGACCGGAGTTGCCCTTCGCGTGCGTCGGCGGCCAGCCTGAGGCTCTCGCTGGCCGAGGTCCGCATGACGGACGCCATGGCCTTTAGCTCGACCTGCGTGGCGGGCAGTGGTGCCAGCGCGAGCAGTTGTCCGGCTGCCACCTGCCAGCCGGACCCGCGCCGCACGAAAAGGTTGCCCAGTCCGCGCGCGCCTCCCGAGGTGCCAGCCAGCACCGGATCGCCGATACCGAAGAATGGGCGCCGGGCGGTATCAGCATTCGGGGGCGACCTGCCTTGCCCGAGGATTCCGGCATATGGCAGCATGGCGATCGGATGCCTGTCGGCCAGCCAGGCCACGTCCTTCATGCCTGCAGGGTCGAGCGGGTCAGCCGCTGCGGGCCGGTCGACCGGCAATGCCGCAAGCGGCAGGGCATTGAGCCATCCCTGCTGCACGGACAGCAGCAAGGTTCCCGCAGGAACGCTTGTCAGCAAGGGAGACAGCACGCTCGTATAGAGATCATGCGCGCTTGCCAGATCGAAGATGGCGCGGGGATCATCCGGCCCCCATCCGGCGTTGGCAAGACGCTCGGCCAGCTCCGTAACGGCATCTGGGGTGCAATAACGGGGGTCGAGCGTGCACTGCACGGCAACGAGCTTGCCGAGGAGCGATGCTGCCTGGCCCGGCTGGCGATGGAAGCGAAACTCCTGCCGCGTGACGAGCAGGGCCAGCACGTCCTGATCGTCGGCCGACAGAAGCAGGAGTGCGGCACCTGCCGGTAGTGCATCGCGAGCCGCCTGCAGCGACAGGGTCGATTGATCCGTCGCGCGTGCATAGGTCGGAAAGGCCGCGCGTACCGCCTGCTCGGCCTGGACTTCGCGATCCCTCGCGATTCTGGCCAGGCCCACCAGGCTTTCTACCGCCTTGCCATCGCCGCGCATCAGGGCATCGTGAAGCAGCTTGTCCTGAACGCGGGCCTCGCGCTCGGCATCGGCAAACGCCGCCACCAGAACCCTTTCCTGCTCCGTCCGGGCGCTGCGGCCCAGCGTCGCGCGGGCCACCGCCAGCGCGGACAGCGAGAATTCGGCTTCCTGCAACGTGCGGAATGCCTCGTCCATCTGCGCAGCAGATGGTTTTGCCTGTCCGGACAGCAGCGCCGCACTGCGCAGCATGAAGGCCCGGCGGATGGCCGGATCGACGATCACGCCCCCGGCACCGCGCAAGGCCGACCGCCGGTTGCGGGCAATTTCGACGGCTTCCCTCGTGATCTCGAGTGCCAGCTGGTGCTGTTCCGGTTGCCCCAGCAGCTGCTCCGCCCAGGCCACCCGGACGGGGAGGCCGTCGCTGGTGCCGTCGCCCGGCAACAGACGCGCCTGTTCCATCGCCAGTTGGAAAGCCTCGTCGACGGCAGCGGCAGGTGCGTTCGCTTTCGCCAGAAGTCGCGCCTGCAGCGCCATCGCCCGAGCGATCGCAGGGTGCGGCTCGGCAAAGAGCGCCCGCGCCATGCGCACCGCTCCGGCCGCGATGCTGGCACTGCTCTCATCGTCAGCCTTGGCGAAATAGGCGGCCGCAGCACGCTCGTTGGGCGTCGCATGGGCATCGGCAAGGTCCAGATAATCCAGCAGCAGGCCGAGCGTCGCAGGCGTTTCATTGTTGATTTGCGCCAGCGATGCTGCCAGCGCCTGTGCCGCCTTGCGTCCCTTGCCCGTCAGGACCTGAACCCTGGCCAGCGCGCGGGTCGCAGCAAAATCATCATACTCATCGGCCAGAATGAAACGGTCCAGCAGCTCCGCTTCGGCCGCTAGCGCGCGCTCCAGCAGGGGCTCGGCTTCGGTCACGCGGCCAAGCACCAGAGCGCAATCGGCCAGACGGCGCAGCGCAAGCGGAAGATCGTGACTGATTGCGGACGATGCATCCATCCGCGCCACGACGCTCTGCAAAATGCCTTCTGCCTCATCGATCTTGCCCGCCTGCAGCAGGATCGCGCCAAGATCGGACTGCGCACGCAGCGCCTGCACATGATCTCGGCCGACTGTCGTTTCGGCAATCACTACAGATTTGCGGGCAACGCTCTCGGCCTCGTCGAGCCGTGCGACCGTGGCGAGATCGCTCGCAAGATGAGCATGATCGGCCTGTTCGGCGTGGGGGGCGGCGACAAGCGCCTGACCCAGAGCGATGGCATCGTCCCAGCGGAATTCGTGCCGTGCAAGGCCGGCGGCATAGCGGGTGAAATCGGCAGGGCCGGCCCAGCTGTCGGGTCCACGGCCTGCCCCCGCGGCGCTGAAGTCCTCGAGCTCCGCGGCATTGAGACTAAAATTGGACGTCCGGTAATAGGCCGGGATGAGCATCTCTGCGGCGCGATTGCGCAGCCATGCGGTTTGCGGTCCTTCTTCAAGTGCGTAGAAAGCCCCGCGCGCCATGGCGCTGCGCTCCTCGACCCGTTCGGGCGCATCTATGGCTCTTGCCAGCAGCGTCCTCGCTCGCGCAAGCCGAGCGTTCTGCCCGATCCCGAGGCTGTGCAGAGCGTCGGCGGCAAGGCGCAACATGCCCTCGGCGGCGCGCCTGTCGCCTTGAACGAGCAACAGCGCACCCAGCGCAAACCTCGCACGGGCGAGATCGAGATCGTTGGGCGGGCGGGTTTGCGCCAGGCCGGCTTCCAGACTGCGGGCCTGATCCAGGATTGCCGGGGACGCGTCCAGCGGCCACCGATCGGCCAGAACCTGGGCTTCGAGCGCTTCCAAGGACCGTTGCTCCTCACCGGATAGCGGCGCGATCTCGATCCGGCGCATCGTGCCGGAAGCAGCATCCCATATATAGGTCCGCGCGGGGCAGTCGCCGGCCATCTCAGCCGCGCAATCGCTCTGTTCTGCCCCGACCACGAAGACGGGGCGGCCGGTGGAGAGAAAGACAGCATATCCTCCGGAAGTCGTGACGGCCTCGACAAATTCCTGCTCGCGGCTGAGGTAGAGCGCTGCCGCAAGCTGCGGCACCTGGCCTTGTGCGGCTTCGGCAGCTGGCTCGGCGTCATTTCCCTCTGCAGGTTCGGGAGGTTCGCAATAGGCCTCGACGAACCAATCCGAGATGCCGTCATCGTTGAAGTCGAGCAGCGGGTAGGTGTTTTCCCCGGCAAGTTCCTCCGACAGAACCATGCCAGCCGCCTCGCAGGTCTTGCGGTCGTCCTCCAGCTTGCGCAGCACTTCCCTGGGCGGGGCGGGGGGCGATTGCTTCAGCGGGTTGAAGCCGCTGATCGAGGCCGTGGTCGTTTCGCTTGCCACTGGAACGAGCGCCCCGGTGCGCGGTGACCATTCCAGGCCAATGCGGCAGTCGTCGCCGCCGGTACCGTTGCAATAGATGCCGTGAACAGAGAGTGCCACCAGCGGCATCTGTCCGCTGCGCTTGCGGATCTCGAGGCTGACCGTTTGCGCTGAGAGGCCAAGGGCATGCGTGCCATCGGGCCTGGAAACGTACAGCTCCTGCAGGCAACCGCCGGTACCGCAGAATGCGGCAAGGCCGTGACTGCCGCGATAGAAATCGACCAGCCAGTCGGGCTGCCCGTCGGCATTCACGTCTACCGGACGGAACATGAACGATGATGGCAGTGGAGCGGGTGGCGGGGAGTATTCGTCATCACCGCCATAGGTCTGCTGATGCGCTTGCGCAAAGCGAGTTTCGGTCTGTGCGTAGATCGTTTCCGGTACAGTCAGCCCGTCGGCAATGACTGTCTGGGCGCTCGCACCCGTGCCGCAGAGCAGGGCGAGGCCTGCCAGCACACTGCATTGCATGTCCCATCCCGTCATCGCCAGGTCCTTGATTGAGCTCGGCCGAAATCGATTTGGCTTAAGCGAAGCGAAGCGTGCTTTCCAGCACAGTGTGCGCGGTGAATCTCGCGCTTTCCGTGAGCCTGTCCGCAAGCAGCCCTGCCGTCGTCGGGGTGCGAGACCAATCAGAAAAGACCTGAGCGTTGGATCTTGGGGAAAGACCTGCCGCTTTACAGGTATGCCTGAAACGACAGTTTTGTCCCCCGATCCCGCGCACGCGTCCGACGGAAGTTCGACCCCGACTCGGTCATTGCCAGTGATCAGGCTGAAAGTCTGCGACGGCCGAAAGCCGTCATTCGGCTTGCGGAATCGAGCTCCGGCCCTGCAGATGACCCGAGCAAGATGGTTTCGTGACAGTTGGCTTGCAGCGACGCACAAGTCGATCGCTTCCAACCCCAGCATGAAGGTCCAATGGGTTGTGAAATGCTGACGCCAGGGTTCGGAAAAGGAAAGGGTCGGTGTGCCGCAAAGCGCGCGCCATGTGCTGTTGCGTTTCTGTCGTCATTGACCCGCCTTCCAGGCGCTTTCCAGCACGCCTGTAGCGGTTGCCAGGTCGAAATCCTCACCACGGCACACAGCTTCACGCGTCAGCTCGGTGGTAATATGCGGCGGGACAGCGCGATCACCGAAATCGCGTCCATCCGGCCCCCAATTGCCATGCACGGGCAATGTCACCCGCCATCCTAAAGACAGATCAAACGGCTGGGAACTGAGCAGGGCACCGGCGGTATCGCGGCCGACCAGGACAGCCTTCGTCTGTTCGCGCAGGCCCCAAGCGAACCCTTCCGCTGCGCTTCCCGTTTCCGGTCCGATCAGCACTACCACCGGTTTGCGATAGCGGCGCTCTCCCAGATCTTCTATCATCAGCATCACGGCACCTTTCCCCTGCCTGACGGCGTCGAAGATCGCTTCGGTCGTGTAGGCGCGTGACACGCGGTGGATATTGGCCAGGTCCGATGCCTCGACCGGTCCGTCAAGCTTTTCAAGAAAGGGCCGCGACAGCAGGGCGATGCCGGGTCCTGGGTCGGCGAAATATCCCAGCAGGCGCAGTGCAGAGGCATTTCCGCCGCTGTTGTTACGAATATCGATCAACAGGCCGTCGGTCGAACCGACCGTCTCCATGGCCTCATCGACCAGATCGGCAGCATCGTCGCCGAACCGGTCTGCCCGGATATAGCCGACCGTCCGGCCGTCCCCGCGCCGCAGTACACTCCACGAGATCGTCTTCTCGCGCGGCGGCCAGTAGGCAGATTCCCGCGGAACGGTCAGTTGGGCGTGACTTCCATCGCAGCGCTCGACATCCAGCAGAGCCGCTTCCTGCCGCGGGCCACGGATCGCCTCAGGGTTGAGGATACGGTCACCAATCCTGAGCCCCGCCGCGCGCGCACCTGATGCCGGATCGATATCGACCACGACGTCATATGATCCTATCCGTTCCCAACGCGCACCAAGTCCCATGGTAGGCCGGTTCGTCCCCGGCAGGTGCAGAACAACATGCGATACGCCCAGCTCATTCAGCATCCGCTGTCCGAGACGCTGAAACTCTGAATCGGTTTTGACATTGGCCATCTCCGAACGATATCGATCAGCGATTTCACGCCAGTTGCGGCCGCCGAAATGTGGATCGTAGAAATTCTCCGTCACGGCTTGCTCAAGCTCGGCAAAGACCTGGGCGTAGGATTGCGCGTGCGCAGGGAAAGAAAGCATCGCTCCAATGGCACCGATCAAGCCAGCTACTTTTGAGATGTTTCTCATGTTGCCCCTTCTTGTCCTGAGGGAAAGCACAATGTTCTATTTCTGGTCTCAACCGATAGACGATCAACACTGTAGTGATGCTGTCCCCGGTTCTGGCTCGAGCCGAGCCGAAGATAACAGATCGGCAATGGCAAGGCCGCGACGGCGTTACGGCATCGCTGCAAGTTTGCTGCGACCCTCGGCGATGGCGGAAACCAGTTCCGGACGATTGAAATGGGGCAGGGCCAGTTCCATGACTTCGACCGCATTGGCGAGCACATCGCGGTCTGATCCCGCCGATTGCGCTCGGTAATATCCCCACATCGCGATCAGTGGAACATCATACAGCGTCGGATCCGTGGCAAATGTCGCGAGCGCTGCCTCTTTGCCGTCGGTCAGCATCTCGCCGAGCAACGCGATGCTGCGCTCATCCGCCCATGGCTGGCGCGGCGCGGGTATCCGTCCCATCGCCCTGATCACCGCTTCTGCTGCTGCAGCGGTCGAATATGGATTCTGCCCCGTCACCAGCCGGCCATCCGTGACGACATGGCTCAGCATCATCGGGGCGTCGCTGAACTGTGCACCTGATCCGCGCAGGCCGTTTTCCAGAAGAACGGGAAACGCCCGCGCCCAGCCCTTTCCGAACAGCGCTTCTTCCTCGTTTGAAAATCCGGTGACCGAGCGTCCCTCAAGCAGCGACACGCCGCCTGGCAGCGAGATGTTCATCAGGACTGCAGGACCATGGCAGACAGCGCCGATGACCCCTCCGGCCTGATAGGTCTGTGCCAGCAGCGCCTTCAGTTGAACATCGACGGGCAGATCGAACATTGCGCCCTTGCCGCCGATGATGAAAATTGCCGCATAGTTCTGTTTGTCGAGGCTCGCGACCGAAAGGGTGGCATTCAGCTTCGCGGTGGCGATCGGATCGGCGAGGAACCGCTCGTTATAGGGCTTGTCGCGATCAAACTTGTCCGCCACGACCACCCCGCCCGCTGGGCTGGCGATGTCGACCTGCAGGCCATTGTCCGCGAAAACGGCATAGGCCTGTGTGAGCTCGTCCATTTCGAAGCCGGGGCGTGCCTTGCCCTCTTCCAGTCCATGACCGCTGACGACCAGCAGGACGCGGTTGTTCTGAGCGGCGATAGCATGACTAGGCGCAAACAGCAGCAAAGCGAGCGTGCACGTCAGCACCGTTGTTATCCGCAGCAGCATCTTCTACCCTTTCACAAGCTGTTGATGCTGGCAGCATTCGCACACCGGATGTCATGCAGATGTGAAACGCGGTTTGACGTTCCTTTGACACAGGGCGCGCCATGAGGCGGAAGTAACAGCCGGGAAACTGCTCTTGAGCAAAAGCTTCGACATTCTGCTGGTGGAGGACAACCCCGATCTGGCCAGCAACATCATCGACTATCTCGAGGCGCTTGGGCACCGACTGCATTATGCTGCGGATGGCGAGTCGGGGCTTCGCGAAGCGCTGGTGCGCCCGATCGACATCCTGCTGCTGGATCTGGCCCTGCCGAACCGCGACGGATTGAGCGTCTGCAGCGAGCTTCGCCGCTGCGCGGACCGCCGCATACCCATATTGATGCTCACCGCGCGCGATACGCTCGATGACAAGCTGGCGGGATTTGCGCATGGCGCTGATGATTATCTCGTCAAGCCCTTCTCACTGGCAGAGCTTGCCGCGCGGGTGGCCGCGCTGACCTTGCGACCGCAGCTGGGCCAGTCGCATCGCTTCGTGGTCGGCCCGCTGACCATCGACCGTCAGGCACGCATCGCAACCCGGGACGGGCAGCCGCTGCGCCTCACTCCGCTGCTGTGGGAACTGCTTTTGCTTCTGGCAGAAGCGTGGCCCAATCCTGTCAGCCGTGATGAGGCGACTTCGCGCCTCTGGGGGGATGAACCGCCCTCGTCCGACTCGCTGCGCGCGCATCTGCACCTGCTGCGCCAGGTGGTCGACAAGCCTTTCGACGTCCCCATCATCGAGACCGTACATAGTATCGGGTTTCGCTTGAAGGTTGCACGGTGAGAGGAAGGCGGCACAGCCTGCGCGGGCGCATTGTTCTCACGATCATAGGCAGCGTGATTGCGACAAGCGCGATCTTCGGCCTCGCCGCCTTTGCCATCGCTTATACCACCGAAGACCGGCTGTTTCGCGAGAGGCTGTCGCAAGAGGTCGCTTTTCAGACAGCCGCATGGCGCAGATCGGGCGCGCTGACGACGCCGAACAATCCTACCGTCACCATATATCGCGGCCAACAGCATCTGCCACCGGAGATCCAAAAGGAACTTTTGGAAAATCCTCAGCAGAGCGAATTCTACGGACAGCAGGGCCGCCATTATCATATCCAGCGCTTCGATCTCAACGAGGGCATATCTGGAGCGGGGCGGGCACCGGCGATTGCAGTGATTGAAGTCAGCGGGGATTTGCTCGTTCGTCCATACCGGAATTCGTTCATCGTGCTGCTGGCGGGGCTCAGCCTGATGATCGCGACGGTCATGGCCGCATTCGGGTGGTGGCTCGTCAATCGGGCGATGCAGCCGCTCAGCGCATTGGCTCGCGATGTGGCTGGGGCCGGATCGGAGATACCGATACTGAATGCGAAAGATTATCCGACCAATGAAATCGGGACGCTCGCAGAAGTACTTGAGCAGGCATTTGCGCGGATAAGCGGATTTGTTCAGCGGGAGCGCGCTTTCACCCGCGATGCCAGTCACGAACTGCGCACGCCGCTGGCGGTCATTTCCGGCGCCGCGGAAGTCATCGCGCTCAACCGCGACCTGCCGTCTGGTGTTGCTGAGCCCTTGCGGCGAATTGAAACCGCGACCACCGACATGGTCCTGGCGCTTGATCAACTGCTCGCCTTGGCGCGGGAGAATCATCGCTTTTGCAAGGAACGCGTGCGGCTCCGGCCGCTGATCGACAAAGCCGTATCCTGGTCCAGGGCACGCCATCCCGGCAGCCTGATCGAGGTTTTTACCGAGGTCGACATTAATGCCGCCGTGCTCGCGCACCCGACGTCATTGCAACTCGTGCTCAACAACCTGATCGGCAATAGCTTCCAGCATGTTGGGGCCGGCCAGCTGTTGATCAGTTATGTTAACGGCTCTTTGTCGATTTCGGATGACGGCCCCGGATTTGAACCCGGGACCGATCCGTTCGCTCCTTTCGCGAAGGGCATCGGTAGCAGCGGTAGCGGCCTGGGCCTCGATATCTCTCGGCGCCTGTGCAACGCAGCTGGGATCGGACTTTTCCTCGATGAGGCCGAAGGCAGCCGCAAGGGCGTGCATCTCAGACTCGAATTTTGCGGGCCTTGAGTCGGATCCCGTCCGTTCAAACTTGCTGCCGGAAGCAGTGCGGCATCAAGCTTGAGCGGTAGTCCCGTCAAACACCCATCGAAAGCGTTTTGACGCTTCTTTCACAGGCGTGTGGCTAAATGCGCCCGGCTCGTCAAAGGAACTGGCTGATGAAAAGAGCTCTCAAGATCGCTGGAGTAACGATCGGTGTAGCGGCGCTCGCGCTTCTTGTGCTCCTGATGTGGCCGACCCCTCCAGCACCGCTACCGCCTCCCGGCACCGACTACCTCATTCGCAGGGTCCACATCGTCGATGTGGAGAGGGGCGCGGCCGGCCCGCTCACCGATGTCGAACTGCGCGGCGGTCGCATCCATGCGATCGGAAGCGCGGCACAGGGTGACGGCCTTCCGGTGATCGATGGCAAGGGGGGCTGGCTGGTCCCGGCCTTCTGGGACATGCACATGCACAGCTTCCATGTCTCGCCCGAACTGCACTTGCCGCTCTTTGTCGCAAACGGCATCGTCAATGTGCGCGACATGATGGATTGCCCGGGTACACGCGACACGCTGATCGCCTGCCTTCAAGACAAGCGTGCATGGACGCGGGCGGCCGATGCAGGCGAGATGACGTCTCCCCGCTTCGTGGAGATTGCCAGCTACTATCTCGAAGGCCCGGACGTGACCCCATCCGATGTCTCGCGGCTCGCGCTTGTTTACAAGCACCGCGGGCTTGATGCGCTGAAGGTCTATGACCGTCTGTCGCGGCCAGCCTATTTCCGTGCGGCGGAGGAAGCCCGGCGACACCGCTTGAAGCTGCTCGGTCACTTGCCAAAAGCCGTCGCCCTTGACGAAGCGGTCCGAGCTGGCCAGGTCAGCATCGAACATTCCGACGCGCTGCCGCGTCATTGCTTCGCGCAGGCCGCTGCATGGCGCGAGGGGAAGCTTGCCGACGTTTCCCCCGGCGCGCTCGCCCGGCGCATCGTTAAGGAGCATGACGCGGAAAAGTGCGCCGTAATCTTCGGCCAGATGCGTGCTGCCGGAACCTGGCTGGTGCCCACCCATGTAACCCGCGAGGAAGACGCAAGATCGGCCGATCCGGAGTTTCTTGCGGACCCGCGCTTTGAGTATCTCGATCCGCTGTCACGATGGGCGCTAAGGGACGACCTCGGCGCCGTCGCGGCGCGCTATCCATCCGCTGACCACAAGGCCGCTTTGCGCGCTTATTTCGAACATGGTCGTAAGCTCACGGGCGAAGCTCACCGCGCAGGCGTCGGCATCCTGGTCGGCACCGATACGACGATCGGCGGTTTTCGTTATCACGACGAGATGGCGCACCTGGTCATTGCCGGCCTCAGCGCGCCCGAAGTTCTGCGTGCCGCCACAATCGCTGCGGCACGCTATGCCGGACAAGAGCGCGAGGCGGGCTCGGTGGCCATCGGCAAGCGCGCCGATCTGGTGCTGCTGAGAGCCAATCCACTCGAAGACATAGGCAACACGCGCAAGATCGCGGCATTATGGATGAACGGGCGGCATTACGATCGGGTGCTGCTCGACTCGCTGCTCGACTATACCCGTGAGCAAGCGCGCTCACCGGCAATAACACTGAAGCTCATTCTTGGCTTTGCCAGAAGTTCGGTCCAATCCGACCTTTAAACCAACGCGTCCGGGCGACGCGAATGACCGCAATGGCGTCGCTTGCAGCATTTCGGCTTTTGGGAAATGAACCCGCAATAGCCGCCATTCACGCCCTGAGTTGGGCAGAGGCAGCACGCGACCCAGAGCCGGTCATTCTCAACCGCGGCGCTCAATGTCTGGTTTCGCCGAAAGCCGCCATGCAAATTTTGGGATCGTGCGTGAGCCTCGCCACAAGATTGTGGGGGGCTGCCGATCTACGAGCCAGAGGCGGAACGTTTACTGCAGCGTCCGTCATCAAAGCCGGGTGCAACCCCGGAGAGTGTTTCGCAGCACGGCAGCAGAATCGTCGAGTGAAGCTTCGCCTTCCAAACGGCCGTTGATGCGCAGCATCACTGTGCCACGTTGTTGCATCAGGAGCGGAATGAGCTCGGTGCCAGACACGCCGCCAATCCATTGGGTGCCGTCCGCATTGGCGCGTTGGATGGGAATATTGACAAGGCGTCCGGAGAAATTCCAGGTCAACGTCGTCGTGCTGGCCGTAGCAGGCTTGTTGAGTAACATCGCCATGAACGGCTTGCCGCCTTCGCAATAGAGGCTGAGCGACTCGATGTTTGGCGACGCGGCAGCGCTGACATAGGCGATGGGAGCGCGCCCCGGCACAGGCACGATTTCCCACGGGGTTCCAGGCAAGGGAGCGGCCGTTTCCGGCGGACTATTGTCCAACATCTTCTTGATGTCCGGGGCCACGGGCAGCCGAGCCCCGCTGGCTGGAGAGTAGACTGTAAGCTTGCCCCGCTCCCACAGGCCTACCTGCACTTCCCGGCGGGTGGGATCGATCATGAGATAGGCTTGCTCGACGCCCCCCTGATGCGGGGCGTTGCCGGAAAGATAGAAATAGCGCCCCGCGCGCTGGAGGGGGGAGACGGCTGACAGGTTTGTCTGAAATACAGCCATCTTCGGCCCGAGCAGCGTCTTCAGGGCGGCCGCCACGGCGCCTCTGTCAAAGATGTCTATGTTATCCTTCGAATATTCTCCCGGGTATTTCCCGACGAGACCGGCGAGATTGTTCCACTCTGCCGGAATGCCTTGGGTCGCGACAGCCGCCTCTGGCCGCGGGGGAGGAGATGTGCCGGCTGGGGCGCTGCCCTTGCACAGAGCAAAAGGGCCGCCATTGGTGAAAGCGGCATGGAACGGATCGGGGCGGCCGCCCGGTGGAAGATCGGCATCGAAGCGGATGACGCCGGGCTTCTCGTCATCGTTCACGAACATGATCACCCGCCCATAATCATTCTCGCTGACAGGAAAGGGGAAAAAGACGGCCGTCATGCCTTCGTAGCTCGGGCCCATGAAGGTGAGCGCATACTCGACCCTTTGCGGTCTCACCTCGCGGCCCTTGGCGCGAAACAGCATGCCTTTCTGGTCGATCACGACGCGCGGCTCCTTCGAGCAGTCTCCGCCTGGCGCATAGCTGCCGAAAATGTGATCGACGCCTTGTCCCTCCAGATCGGTCAAAGGGAGCGCGTGGGCGTTAGCCGATGCGAGAGCAGAAAGGCTGGCGCCTGCCAATACCAATCGAAATTGGCGAGCTTGTGTCGCCTGGCGATATAGCGTTCGCATAGGCACTTCCCCTCAGCGGGTAGATCCGCATCCAATCGCTGATCGACTTCGAAGCAAATCGATCTGCTGCAATGCAAGGTAACCCGCATCCGCCTCATTCGTCAAAGCTCGAAGGCTGTATGTCTTAAGCCGTGCGTGGCCCGTTTCAGCTTCGATCTGGAGGGATGCAACATGGAGAGTGGAGTGAGATCGCTTCGGGGGCCGCTTCAGCTTGCTGTATGTCGGGCATCGAGGGAACACACATAAAACAGCTGCCACCCGCAGCCCGAGCAGGCCAAGTCGGCTACCGACCCAACCTCGGTCACTCCCGGCCGCTGCGGTCAATGTCTGGTTTCGCCAGAAGCAGTCGTTCAGGTTTCATGGTCGCTCATCGACCCCGCTCATGACCGTCGCCGGGTGAGCAGCGGTTCGTTCACCATCTGGAAGCCCCTTCTGTGAAAGCGGACGGACCAATTGGTATTCTCTGATGCTGGTTACCTGCCCAAAGCCCGCAGGATCGTCCTCTCGATCGGCGAGCAGTCATCGGCTGGGCGTCCGATGCTGGCCCTGCACCGCATCGGTTCGCTGCCGTTATTGAATGCAACGGACAGCGTCGGTTGGTCTCCAGGTGCGCGGCCCCATATTGCGGTCGTTGGCGATCGTCACCGAGTGTAGAACCGCCTCGATATCGCGCCGCCACGTGTCGAGAAAGCGGCGCAGCCCGGGATATTCGGGGGCTTCGTCATATTGCTGCCAGACGAACAGCTGCAGCAGCGAGGGATGATCGGGCAGATAATAGGCGATCTCCACGGTCGTCAGGCTGTAGCCCAGAAGCTGCAACCGAAAATCCTGATCTCCCGCCATGGTGCGTTCTCCCGATGCTGTTCAGATGGCCTTTGCGAATAGGGACGAAAATCGTGGGCATATTTCTTTCGAACAGCGGGCCGTGTCAAGGACGCTTGCAGCGCAAATCCCTTCTATCCCATTGATATGATGTAATTTGCTGGCACTCGCTGGCGGCGAGTGCTGAAATTTTGAGCGGCCCTCTTGAACTGCCCGGACAGGCTTACAATTTTGCCGCTCGCCTCCTGCTGGAGTCTCCGGGGGAGGCTTTCCATCAACGTTTTTGCAATTGGAGGTTATGCATGCATTTCCGTCCCTTGCACGATCGCGTGCTGGTTCGCCGTATCGAGGCCGATGAGAAGACGGCCGGCGGCATCATCATTCCCGACACTGCCAAGGAAAAGCCCCAGGAAGGCGAAGTGGTCGCCACCGGCCCAGGCAGCCGCTCCGACAAGGGCGATCTGATCGCGCTGGCCGTACAGCCGGGCGATCGCATCCTGTTCGGCAAATGGTCGGGCACCGAGGTCAAGATCGACGGCGAGGATCTGCTCATCATGAAGGAGAGCGACATCCTGGGCGTGGTTGAGACCGTGGCCGAGCTGAAACAGGCGGCCTGACCTTTCCCGTCGTCATTTCCATTTGTTCAACCGAAATCTGGAAAAAGGAGGTAGGCCATCATGGCTGCCAAGGAAGTAGTGTTCGCGGAAGACGCACGCGCCCGGATGCTGCGCGGCGTCGATATCCTGGCCAATGCGGTCAAGGTGACCCTGGGGCCGAAAGGCCGCAATGTGGTGATCGAGAAGAGCTTCGGCGCGCCGCGCATCACCAAGGACGGCGTGACCGTCGCCAAGGAAATCGAGCTCAAGGACAAGTTCGAGAACATGGGCGCGCAGATGCTGCGCGAGGTCGCCAGCAAGCAGAATGACAAGGCCGGCGACGGCACCACCACCGCCACCGTGCTGGCCCAGGCCATCGTGCGCGAGGGCGCCAAGGCCGTCGGCGCGGGCATGAACCCGATGGACCTCAAGCGCGGCATCGACCTGGCGGTCAGGACGGTAGTCGCCGATCTGGAGTCGCATGCCAAGAAGGTCGTGTCGAACAGCGAGATCGCTCAGGTCGCGACCATTTCGGCCAATGGCGACCAGGAGGTCGGCCGCATCCTCGCCGAGGCGATGGACAAGGTCGGCAATGAAGGCGTGATCACGGTCGAGGAAGCCAAGAGCCTCGAGACCGAACTCGAGACCGTCGAGGGCATGCAGTTCGATCGTGGCTATCTCTCGCCCTATTTCGTGACCAATGCCGAAAAGCTGCGGGTCGAGCTGGAAGAGCCCTATATCCTCATCCACGAGAAGAAGCTGTCCAACCTCGCACCGATGATCCCGCTGCTCGAGCAGGTGGTGCAGTCGGGCCGTCCGCTGCTGATCGTCGCCGAGGATGTCGAGGGTGAAGCGCTGGCGACATTGGTGGTCAACCGGCTGCGCGGTGGCCTCAAGGTCGCGGCCGTGAAGGCGCCCGGCTTCGGCGATCGTCGCAAGGCGATGCTCGAGGATATCGCCATCCTCACCGGCGGCAATGTGGTCAGCGAGGAACTGGGCACCAAGCTGGAAAATGTTACCATTCCCATGCTCGGCCGCGCCAAGAAGGTCATCATCGACAAGGACAACACGACGATCGTCGACGGCGCCGGACAGCGCAGCGACATCGACGGCCGCGTGGCGCAGATCCGCGCGCAGATCGAGACCACGACCAGCGACTATGATCGCGAGAAGCTGCAGGAGCGCGTCGCCAAGCTCGCCGGGGGCGTGGCGGTGATCCGCGTTGGCGGCGCGACTGAGGTCGAGGTCAAGGAGAAGAAGGACCGGGTGGACGACGCGCTCCACGCGACGCGTGCTGCGGTCGAGGAAGGCATCCTGCCCGGCGGCGGCATCGCGCTGCTGCGCGCCATCAAGTCGCTCGAAGGGCTGAAGGCTGCCAATGACGACCAGCAGTCGGGCATCGACATCGTCCGCCGGGCTTTGCGCGCGCCTGCCCGCCAGATTGCAGAGAACGCGGGCGAGGACGGCGCGTTCATCGTCGGCAAGCTGCTCGAGGCCAACGAATATTCGCGCGGCTTCAACGCAGCCACCGGCACCTATGAGGATATGGTGGCAGCGGGCGTGATCGATCCGGCCAAGGTCGTACGCACCGCGCTGCAGGATGCTGCGTCTGTGGCGGGCCTGCTGATCACGACCGAAGCGATCGTGACCGAAGCGCCGAAGGAAGAGCGCGCTGCGGCCACGCCGCCGATGGACTTCTAATCGGATGCACATGACGGGTCGGGGGCAGCTCCCAGTCTGCCTCCGACCCAAGCGCGAATGATCATGAGCGCCAGGACGAATAGCGGAATTCGCCCAAGTCTGATACTGCTCGACGGGCGCACCGGTCGTGCCATCAGAAGATGTTGATAGATTTCGCAGACAAATGGGGCTGCTTCAGCTTACATCAAAAGAAGTTTGCGGCGATTGGTATCAGCAAAATCGAGCGAAGCCTGGTCGATCTACAGCTGGGAAAACAAATCCCGAGTCAGCAGCGCCCGCTGCCGCAGCGGTGATAATTATCCCAATACGCCCGATCACGCTGGCGCTGCTCGTTGCTGCGATTGTCGCCTGAACGGATGGCCCCAATCCCGCTGAAAGGGATGGGAATGGGCTCGCGCCGCTGTGAAGCGCGCGCGGCCATCTCGGCCTGTTGCCGCCGCTGTTCCTCGGTCAGACAGTTTTGTGGATTAAGACGGCAGAATGCCACTTCCCAGCTGTCATCCACCATCAACTGCATTGCGGCCCGCGCATCAGGCCGGATGATTTCCGAGAGGGTCGTTGGACTGGCGATCCGGCTGCGCAGCGAGTTGATATACACGAACTCATAATAGGTGGATGCTTCCTCGATATGGATCAAACGGCCCCGTACCCGTTCGTCGAGGTACAGCTTGGTGCGGCGCAGATCGCGGCTACCGGGCTCGATTTCGCGCATCGCGGTCGTGCGATAGCCACTTCCCATCGTTGCCGCGCCATCTACGATCCGCTCTAGCAGACCGGAAAAGTCATCGAAAATAGGGCTTTTGGGTGTCCAGGGGCTGACAATCTGCGGCTTCAGCGCCGTGATGCGGCACATGGTTTCCGGCCCGCCTTCCGGATCCTTTCCGTAAAACGCGGTAAACAGGATCGTCGTATTTTGCTCCTGCCGCATGTAAAGTGTTTCGGAATTGGGCGCGAGCCGGAAGCCGTTTTCTTTCAGACGCGTCGCAAGATTGCCCTGCTCCTCGCCCTCCCAGCACATGTTGAAGCTGCCCAGAACCAGCTTTTCCTTGATGCTTAGTGCCTGCGCATAGGCGGGCGCGGCACTGCCGAGCCATGCCGCCGCCAGCATACAGGCGGCCTTGGCAATGCGCTGAATCACCGCGGTGTCCGTGCTGCTGTGGTCAGGCGGACCGCAGCCAGTGCCTGCTTTTCCACCCAACCCTTCTGCCCAGGTTGCGCACCGCAGAACACATCCAGCAAGTCCGTGCCGTCAGAAACCAGCACATGCCGAACGAAAACTTCGCGGTCTACCCCCAGCAGCTCGAAAAGCTTGCCCCGCTGGTCGAACGTCACCGCCTGAACTGGTGTGCCGTTCACCCCACCGGGCGAAGCGAGCGCGACAACCTTTTGCGACAGGACCGGCGATGCACCGTCTGCAACCTGCGACACATAGGCACCGGAATCCCGCACCAGCGCAGCGGGTGCTTCTACTATCGCATTATCGCCGAGCGACCTGAAGGCTCCACGCACCAGCATGGCACCGCAAATAATCTGCGGCTGCCCGGGATAGGAGAACCAGCGGTCGCGCCCCAGAGCATCGCCATGCGGTTCAGTAAGCGTTGCGGGATAGACGATTTGCCAGCGCCCCTCGGGATCGGTAAACACCGCGTCCTGCCAGACATTGGGACCCTTCTGGGTTATTATCTGCCCCCATTGGGTGCGCGACGGTACTGGCCAGAGCGCTTCACCTGTTGCAGGTGCCTGAATGGCAGGCCTACCAGCCGAGTCGTCGAGATCGAACTTCTGCTGCAAGGCCGACCCTGACGACGCCAGTCCCACCAGGCATGATGTCGCGCTTAGCGCGATAAGCGAGCGTTTCCATTTCCGATCTGTTATGCGTGCCACGAATTCCAATCCCTGCATTTTGCCATTTCGCCCCCGACACACTGTGCAAAAGTTTTGCCGCGTTAGGTCGAGTCCGTCAACGTGGTGAATGTTTTGTTTGACGCGCCCGCTATATTGTCAGGCGACGTTGCGTGACGTCGGTTGTGGCCGCGCCTTTACGATCGTTGGATCTGGGACAAAAGCTAGGCGACTGCGCCGTTTCACGGCGCGCTTTGCCTCAGATGCACGTCCGGTATCGCAGATTTGCCGTCTAGCAGCAGCGGTGTGGCCAGGAGACTCGTCCATAGTCATACGCCTGAGGCCGGGTTGGCCGACTGGAGAACGCTCGGCACGCCTAATCGCGCGACGCCTTTCGACCCAAACCCCGTCATTCCCTACAGCTAGGTTCAAGGGCGGATTCTTCCAAAAGCCGCCATTGCGCCACCAAGAGGCTCGCGCCAGCTTGTATTATGTTTACCGTTGGATGAGGAGGCGAATAGCGGCTTTCGATTGCTGAATTCGGCCAATGGCCCTCAGACGGTGCGGCTACCACCTGTAGCTGATTTGTAAGCCGACCACACGCGGCGGCGCGACCCCCGCATAGAGTGTCCCATCATTCCCAAAGGCGAAGTTCGCGAAGGCGTTGGTGTTGAAGACCCGCTCGTCGGTGAGGTTCTCGACATAAATCCGTGCCGTCCAGTGCTCGGCCTCCCAGCCGATCTGCCCGCCGATCAGCACGACCGCATCCTGAAAGGCGGTGTTCTCGGGATTGAGCGGGGTGCTGCCCGAGGCTGCCAGCTCGCCGCGCAGGAGCAGCCCCTTCCAAGGTCTCCACGAGGCGGACAACGAAGCATCATATTCCGGTACCAGACGCACACGGTTACCGGTAAAGTCCTGCGTCGCGGAGAAGCGGTAATCTGTGTATGTGCTGTCGACATACCCCAAGGACGCCGCCAGTTCGAGCGTCGTGCTCGGCTTGCCGGTCACCTCGAGTTCGAAACCCCGGCTCCTCACGTTGGCATCCGAGGTGATCAAGTTGGTCGAGATGGCCTGCCCCTGATCGTTGACGAGCACGTTGAACTCCTGCCAGTTGTTGGCGTCGATATGGAACACCGCCCCTGACACCAGCAGCCGTCTGTCGAGCAGTTCGAGCTTGGCTCCGACCTCGTAGCTCCACAGCGTCTCCGCGCCGAAGCCGCTGAAATCGCGGGTGACGGCGCTGCTCGCTGCGCCGAGATTGAACCCACCGGGGATCCATCCCTTGGCGGCCGATGCATAGATCAGCAGCGCGTCGCCCGGCCGCCAGTCGAGCGAGACCTTAGGCAGGAATTCCTCGAAGGTGCGCGACAAGTCCTCGGCCGGGAACTGGAACTGGCCGAACGGTCCCAGATCGAGCACGCCAGCCTCCTGCACCTTTTCGCGTTCGGCTCGCTCGTAGCGCGCGCCAGCGGTCAGGCGCACATTGGCAAGGAGCGGCACAGTGATCTGCCCGAACACCGCATAATCGCGCGAACGGGTAGCCTGGAGTGGGGCGGGTACATAATCATCCAGCCCGCCCGGCCCTGCCAGCGTGGCGAGGATCTGGCCTTCGCTGCTGCGATAGTGGTTGAGCCCGGCCACCCACTGGACCCGCGCGCCGGCAGGCGAAGCGAGGCGCGCCTCGAAGTTCCAGAAGGTCTCGTCATCGCGATTGGCCCCCGCCGCGTCGGGCAGGGCGGTGAGATCGAGGTCCGTCCCTTGCGAGTTCACGTCGAGCTGCCGCCACGAGGCGTTGAAATCGAGCACCGCCCCGCCGAAATCGACATTGAGGTTGCCGGCCAGCAGAACCTCGTCCTCCGCCGTGCGCTTGGGCGCGTCGTTGATAAGGGTAAAGCGTCCGGCCCGCCTGCCGCCATTGAAGGCCTGCGCGTAGTTGCGGTTGTAGACATTGCGGTCGATCGGCAGGAATTCCTGTTCGTACAGCCCCGGTGCGCGCAGGATCGAGGTCTGCGCCAGCAGATCGAGCATGACGGCGGCCGACGGGGTCCAGCGCAGCTTGCCCTGCACAAAGGCCTCGCTCAACTGGCCTTCCTCGCCAATCGAAGACCCGATGTTGCGCACGAAGGAATTGGCATGCGAATAGCTCGCGACCATTGAGGCGGTCAGCCGGTCCTTGATCAGCGGCCCGCCCATCGCGAGGCGCACATCGCCGCCGAGGCCATTGCCGAAACCAAAGCCGGATCCGGTAACCTCACCCTCAAACGCCTCGCTCGGCTGACGCGTGCGGATGACGATCAGACCGCTTTCGGTATTGGCCCCGTACAGCGTGCCCTGCGGCCCGCGCAGGACCTCGATCTGTTCAACCGTGCCAAGCGTCTGCTCGCGCAGCTTGCGGAAGGGTATGCCATCGACATAGACCGCCGCGCGATTGACGATGAAGGGGTTGGATTCGATCCCGCGGATGGTGACGTACGTGCCGCCGACCTGCCCGGTCTGGTTGAATTGCACATTGGGGATGTAGTCGTCGATCTGGCGCAGACTGTCTATCCGGGCATCGCGGATGAACTGTTCGGTCAGAACAGTTGCCGCCACGGGCGCGTCTGCGAGCCTCGTTGACTGCCGGGTTGCGGTGACGACAATTTCTTCCTTGCTGGTGTCCGATCGGGGTTCAGGCGGCACTGACTGGGCAAGCGCAGCGGCTGATGAGACGCTGGAAAACAGCGCAAGGACGATCAAGCGACGGATCATGAAACACCCCAATACTTGCGAATAAGTCGCAAATACAGATGTGACAACATATCATCAACCGCTCAAGCTTTCGCATTCGGGCAATCGCTTTCGGTAAACGGCAATCAGCCTCGCCAGCGACTGGGCGCAATCCCGTGCTGTCGCTTGAAGGCCGTGGCAAAGTGGGCAGGTGAATAGCCGACACGATAAGCCACTTCGGTCGAGCGCAGGCCTTGCCGAAGCAAACGGCCAGCCTCATCAAGGCGGAACCGGGTAAGGTATCCGCCAATTGAAATTCCGAACTCGCGCCGAAACACCTCGCTCAGGGTGCGGGGGCTGCATCCTGTCCGACGCGCCAGATCTGTGATGGACAGCGGTCGGGCAAATTCGGACTCGATGATCGCACGGGCTTTGCCAGCCAAGGCCTGAGACCGAGGCCGATCCAGAGCCGACTGGACTGGACGGCACAAGGCCTCCTCGAAGACAGCGACCAGTTCGAGAGCCCGAGCCTCGCGCGCCATCTCCCGAGCGCTGCCTTGAAACCATGGGTCGATAGGCATGGCGAGGCGCGCAATTATGGCATGCGGAATTCCTGAAAGTGCCATGCAAGCGTTGCCCTTGCGCCGGGCAAAGTCGGCCAGAGGACCGAAGCTGTCGAGCTGCGATGGATCGGTCGACAAGCCTGCAGAGTGGAACGGTCCGGAAGCAAGGATTGTCGTCATTGTAACCGGAGCAGCGCAGATCACAAGCGTCGCGCCCGCACCGGCGACAGCGAACTGTCCGAATGGCGCGACACTCTCCATCGCCGAGATAAGGCCGCAGCCGAAATGGAGACCCGCCGGTAGGTCCGCCTGATATTCAAGCATTTTGGGGTTCACACCGCTCGATTGCCAGTAGGATGAACCTGACGGGTGACAGGGTGCCTGTTCTGTCGCCGCCCCGCTGATTGCGCCAATTGCTTCAATCCAGTCTTTGTCCATCGGGCAGATCATGTCCCAAAGAATCGTTCGGACACCAGCAAAATCAGCGAGACGGACCAGGTCTTGCCCTTGCGCGGGACCAGCCTTTGGCGACCACGTCAAATGAGGCAGGCCCTTCAACGGTCAAATTGCCATCGATTGCCCTTCCGACTGCCAAAAAACGACTCGGCTATGCAGGGAAAAAGGCTGTTGAAAGTGAGAATGACTCGCACTATTGCCCCGTCGTCATTTCGATAGTCCAGGGACGAACATGCGCGTCATACTCAAGGGCTCCACGGCGATGGCCGGGGCCATCCTCCTCCTTGCCGGCATGCCAGCCGCTGCCCAGCAGACCGCAACAGAACCTGCCGTTGACGATGCATCGTCTGAAACTAGCGCGATCGTTGTCACCGCGACCCGATCAGGCACCGCGCTTGAAAACCTGCCGGTCTCGGTCTCGGTGGTGAAGGAGGAAGATCTGCGCGAGCAGCTCCGCCAGAACCGCAATATCCTGTCGGCACTTGAGTTCACAGTGCCCGGCCTCAGTATCCAGGCCCCCGAAGATCGTTCTTCATGCGGTAGCCAGATTCGCGGTCGCACAGCCTCATTCCAGATCAATGGCGTGCCGGTGAACGAGGACCTGCGACCCGGCTCGTGCACTTCCCCCTTTGCGCTCAGTCCCTTTGCGGTCGAAAGCGTGGAAGTGGTGCGCGGGGGCACCGCCCTTTACGGCGCTGGCGCACCTGGCGGGATCATCAATCTGCAGACGCGGCGCGCCAAGGGCCGCGATCTCGAGATCGATGCGGTCGCCCAGACCAGCTTCAACACCGACGTCGCCGATGACACCTTCGTCACCGACTTGTATCTCGGGGCCGGGCAGGATCTGGGAGCCTTCGATTATTATGTCGGCGCGGGCTATACCGACAGCGGCCTCCAGCGCAGCGGCAATGGCAGGCCCGTCTTCAGCAGCGAGTTCGAAGCCATCGATCTCGTCGCCTCTTTTGGTCTCGACATCGGCCAGGCTCGGATTGCCTTTACCGGCACCTTCCATGACGAAAACAAGGGGCGCGATTTCTATCCGGAAGGCGCCTTTCTGCCTGGCAGCAACGAAGTTGCGAGCGTCATCGAAGTGGCACCTCATCCGCAGGTAGGTGAAGCAGGCGACCGCAGTGTGACCGGCATTCTCAGCTTCAACCACCCGGACCTGCTCGCGCACGACGTCACGCTCGCGCTGTTCTTTCAGCAGCAGGAAATCATACAGCGCGACAATTTTTTCGATGTGGCTTTTGGCGGAGACAGCTTCTTCGCCTCGAACCGCGAGAATTCGCGGCTGGGAGTGCGCAGCACCTTTGTGCGTTCCTATGATTTGGGCGGCGCAAGCCTGAAAACGAGCTACGGTCTCGATTTCACGCGCAACGAGTTCCAGCGCTTCACGGTCGATCCGGCAGGCCGGGACCGGATCATCGGTTACATCACGCCAGACTTTTTCCTCGAAACCCTCGCGCCTTTTGCGCAGGCGGAGTTCACCTCCGGACGTCTGACGGTGACAGGCGGGGTGCGGCATGAATGGTATTCCGGCGCGATCACTGCGGAAGGTTTCGACCCCGCGCTGCCGCGCGCGGCAACACCGGGCGATTTCGCCGATAGCGAGCTCACCCTCTGGAATACCGGTATCGTCTACCAGGTGACCGGCGCCATGCAGCTCTATGCGGGCTTTAGTCAGGGCGCGGAACTGTCGCAGCTTGGGCGCGCCGCTCGCGGCGCGCTCGATCCGGGCACGATTTCCAACGAGCCGGCCACTTCCGACCAGTACGAGCTGGGTGTTCGGGGCAAGAGCGGCCGTATCAGCTTTGGCGCGGCGGTCTATTACGCCGAATCGGATGCCTCATCTCAGATCCAGCCCGATCCGACCTGCGCCCCCGGCACCTTCTGTCCGCTGATCCCGCTGCGCATTCCCGAACGCGCCTGGGGTCTTGAGGCGCAGGTACAATGGAAAGCACTGGACAACCTTCAGCTGGCAGGTGTGTTCACCCTCCAGCGCGGCGAGGTTTTTGACGAGACTACCGGCGAGTGGATCAATTTCTCGACCGACAGGGCTGTGCCGCTGCGCATTACCGGCCGCGCGGACTGGCAGCCCACCGAAAGACTCGGCATCGGCTTGCAGGTGACGCATTATGGAGCTTCCAGCTTCTTCTCGCCCACCCAGCAGGCAATCGGCTTTATCGAGAGCGATGCCGTGACTCTGGCCGCGGCCAACATCTCTTATGATTTTGGCCCGGTGCGCATTTATGCTGCCGCAGACAATCTGTTTGACGAGGTTTATGTGAATCCCGCTGCACAGGGCGACGGTCTCGATTTCTTCAACTACGAGGCGCCCGGGCGGCGCTTGACCCTCGGCATCAGTGGACGTTTCTGAGCGCCTTCTCGATCCGCCGAGCGACGGCGCAGCACCGGCTTCGCCGGGACGCGCCGCCGCGGGGCCAAAGCGCCCCAAGCCGCGTCCCGTCGCCTTCTGGCTGCATAACCTTTTCGGGCTGAAGCTCAGCCTGTTTCTTGCCTTTGTCTGCCTGACCGGCACCATCGCGACTGTCGCGCACGAAATCGAATGGCTTTACAAGCCAGCGGTGCGCGCAAGCAGCTTCACGCCTGGAACCGAGGATTGGGCCGGCATGTGGGCGGCTGCGGAACGTGCCTATCCCGAAGCAACACTCACCGGGATCGGCTCCTATGATCGATCGCACGCCGCCTATTTTGCCAAGACCATCTCCGCGCGCGATTCAGCGGGAACAGACTTCAACATCTATGTGGACCCCGGCACCGGCCGTGTCACAGGCCATGAATATGGTCGCAGCCTTCAGGATGCGATGCGGGGCCTGCACTACTACCTGTTCGTCCCTCGCGATGTCGGCTTCTATCTCGTGAGCAGCCTTGGCTTTGTGCTGCTCGGCTCGCTGGTCACCGGGCTCATCGTCTACAAGAAATTCTGGCGCGGCTTCTTCCGCAGGCCACGGCTCGGTCGCAATCTGCGGACCCTGATGGGCGACCTGCACCGGCTGGGCGGGTTGTGGTCGATCTGGTTCGTCGCGATCATTGCGCTCACCTCGATCTATTATTTCTTCGAATGGAGCGGATTGGACTGGAACAGCAAGACCCCGCGTCTGCCCGAAACCCATTTTTCGGCAAGTGCCAGCGCCTCCGATATCGCTCGCTGGACGCAGATGGCCCGCGCCGCGAAACCTGGCCTTGCAATCACTGCGTTGGCCTTGCCTTATGAACCGGGCGAGCCTGTGATCGTTCAGGGCCATTGGCAGGCCGCACTTGTGCGCGAGCGCGCCGATGCCGTTTTCATCGACCCGGTGACCCACCGCATCGTCGGCACGCGCACAGCCCATCGCATGGGCGCGGGCGAACGGATCGTCCATACCGTTGACCCGCTGCATTTCGGCACCTTCGGCGGCCTTGCCACCCGCCTGCTCTGGGCCGTTTTCGGACTGGTCCTGACCGGCCTTGCGGCGAGCGGGGCCTTTATCTACGCAAATCGCACCCGCATCGCGGTTGGGGAGGCTGGCGCACTGGCCTTCCTCGACTATCTCGGCGTCTTAAAGTGGCCCAGCCTAGCCGTGATCACTCTCGTGCCGGGAATCGCATTCCTTTTCTGGTAGGAATGTGCCGCCTGCGCAGAGCATAGGCGACAATTGGCGTTCGTCCGAATGACAAGAAGTAACCGGGCTTTGGGCAAAGTTGCCGACAATGCCGTCAGCAAACTTCGAATGTCCGTTTCCGACATGAGCTGCCGCTCTACCCGCCGTCTTTGAAAGGCAGGAATGTCCCACGAGCCGGCGTTCGCTTCGGGCGTCAGTCGACCCACACCCGGTCGTTCCGATGTGGCCGCAGGAGTGTCGACTTATGCCGTAACCAGTCACTCGAACGTTTGACAGGTGCCGGGCGGTTAAACTTGGTCGATACTCTCGCCATCTTTATAGTTCACCGGATGTCCAATAAGGGTGTGGTGGAGGCGCTGTCCCAGCCTTATGCGCGGATACGGACTTTGGGAGCCGATGCCATTCCGATCGGCAAGTCGAACCATTCTGAACTCAAATCGGCCGCTTCAGCATTGGCTTGGGTCACTTCACCCACCAGCAACAATGCAGGATCCTTGTCTCCGACTGTCGCCATCAGCGCCGCCAGTCTATCCAGACGACCACGGATAAGGCGCTCGCCGGGAGAAGAGACGTTGACCGCGATCAGGATGGGCGTGCTCGGCAGCAACCCGTTGGCTATCAGCTGCTCTGCAATATGCGGTGCAGCGGCGCGGCCCATGTAGATCGCAAGTGTCGTTTGCGCACCGGCGATCGCTGACCAGTCGATGTCGCTTTGCCCGTTCCCGCAGCCTTGCGCCGTGATGAACGTGAGCGCCCTCGTGCTGCCGCGTCTGGTCAGCGAGAACACTCCGGAAGCTGCCGCTGCACTGGCGGCGGTGATTCCCGGGCATACCTGAACGCGTATGCCCTTGGCTTGCAGTGCATCGACCTCCTCGGTCATCCGTCCGAACACTGCAGGATCGCCGCCCTTTAGCCGAACGACGCGGTGTCCGTTATGCGAGGATTTCACCAGAAGGCCGTTGATTGCGGGCTGGGACATCGAGTGCCGCCCTGACCGTTTGCCAACCGGCACCTGCATCACCTGTCTGGGGATCAGATCGAGTATCGCCTGACTGACCAGTGCATCGTGAAACACGATCGAGGCCATCGCCAGCAAACGTTCGGCTTTGCGGGTCAGCAGGTCAGGATCGCCTGGGCCAGCACCCACCAGCCAGACATCGCCAGAGCCAAAACTGATGTCAGCCATGGGCTGCCTCCTTGTGTTGCATGATCAGCCGCTGGATTGCGGGTTTGCATGAGCCGCAGTTTGTGCCGGCAGACAACGCAGCCCCAACCGCCTCGGTCGTCATCAGCCGCTGGTTCGTAATGGCCTTGGTCAACGTGATGGTGCCGATGTCGAAGCAGCTGCAGACAATCGCGCCGCGATCGGGCGCGGGTGTGGCTGAGCGCCCAGCCAGCAGCTCGGTCGCGCTGGCTTCAGAAATCCCGAGCTGAGCAATCAACCACTCGCGCCTGGGAAGCCGCTTCTGCGGGCCGATATACAGAGCCGCCACGACCACGCCGTCGCGCAGGATGGCAAACCGGTGCTTACCGTGCGCGCCGTCATGGCTTTCGATGCGCCCGCCGCGCGGCAGAACCCGCTTGGCGAACGCCAGCGGATCGCCATCACCTGCCATCTCGACCAGCCATCCGGCCTTGGTTCGCACCTTAGTGGCATAGCTGGATGGCAAAGGATCAGGCAGTACCGAAGCGATGAGAAAGCCGTGCCATTCGGCGACGAACGGAGAGATCCGCGCCGGTGCGTTCTTGAACCCAGGCTGCCCCGAATGCGGATCGGTCAGTGCGCGGGCGAGCACGCCGGTGCGGCCACCGGTTGATTGCTGGTCGGTCCAGTGGATCGGCACGAACAGTTCGCCGCGCCGTTGCCCATCGCTGATGCACACCCGATAGACGCTGCTGCCCTGCGGTGTTGCCACCAGAGCCAGTCCGCCATCAGACAGGCCGTGCGCCAGAGCATCTTCAGCATGGATTTCAACCAGCGGTTCCTGCCTGTGCTGGCCAAGCCGTGCGCTCAGGCCTGTGCGGGTCATGGTATGCCACTGGTCACGATAGCGCCCAGTGTTGAGCGTCAACGGCCAGGCCCTGAGCGGCTCGCCAAGCTCCATCTGGTTGACAGGCACCAGCCGTGCCTTGCCATCCGGCGTCGAAAATCGACCATCGGCAAAGGCATCACCGCCCCAGCGCCAGGGTTGCATGGTGTCATAGCCAGGGTTGGAGATCGCGGCATGGCCGCCGATGTCGAACACCCTTTTACCGGCATTCTGGTAAGTAGAAAGCCGCGCATGCTCACGGTAGATGTCGGCAGGACTGTCAAAGCTGAACGCTTCGCGCCAGCCCATCGCGCGCGCGACCTCCTTGATGATCCACCAGTCTGGCCTTGCCTCGCCCGCAGCCGGCAGGAATGCGCGCTGGCGACTGATCATCCGTTCGGAGTTTGTGACCGTGCCATCCTTTTCGCCCCATCCGGTGGCGGGCAGCTTCACATGCGCATAGGCACTGGTGTCGGTATTCGCGATGCAATCGGAGACGACCACGAACGGGCATGCGGCCAATGCTTCGCGCACCGTGCCTGCATCGGGGAGTGATACCGCCGGGTTGGTGGCCATGATCCAGACTGCCTTGACCCGCCCCTCACCGATCGAGCGAAACAGGTCGACCGCTTTCAAACCCGGTTTTGCCGCCATCGTTGGCGATGCCCAAAAGCGGCGGACAAGATCGCGGTTTTCAGGCGCGAAATCCATGTGCGCGGCCAGCGTCGTGGCCAGCCCGCCGACCTCGCGCCCGCCCATTGCATTGGGCTGGCCGGTGATCGAGAACGGAGCCGCTCCGGGCTTGCCGATGCGGCCTGTTGCCAGATGCAAGTTTAGGATTGCATTCACCTGATCGGTGCCGCGGATCGACTGGTTGATACCCTGGCTGAACATCGTGACGGTGCGCGGGTGCGCGGCGAACAGATCGAAGAACGCCTGGACATCGGCAGGCGGCAGGTCGCAGGCGCGGGCAACAGACCAGAGGTCGTGACCTTCCGAGAGCGAGTCCCAAAAGCCATCCGGCACATTGACGCTGCGTTCGACGTAATCGAGGTCAATGTGTCCTTCGCGCATCGCAAAGGCCAGCAGGCCGTTCATCAGCGCAACATCGCTGCCGGGGCGCAACGCAAGGTGCAGATCGGCATCGGCGCAGGTTTCGGTGCGTCGCGGATCGATCACCACCAGCTTTGTGCCGCGCGCCGCCCGCGCAGCCATCATCCGCTGATAGATCACCGGATGACACCAGGCGGTGTTCGATCCGACCAGTACGATCAGGTCCGCAGCGTCCAGATCGTCATAGCTGGCGGGCACGACATCCTCACCAAAGGCGCGCATGTGCCCGGCGACCGCGCTCGACATGCACAGCCGCGAATTGGTGTCGATATTGGCCGATCCGATAAAGCCCTTCATCAGCTTGTTGGCGACGTAATAGTCCTCGGTCAGCAGCTGGCCTGATACATAGAATGCGACGCTATCCGGGCCGTATTGCTCGATCGTGCGGCGGAACTGGCGTGCGACATGCGCAATGGCTTTTTCCCAGCTTGCGCGCTTCCCGCCGATCTCCGGGTGCAGCAGACGGCCCTCATGGCTCAGCGTCTCACCCAGATGCGTGCCCTTGGAGCACAAACGCCCGGCGTTTGCGGGATGTTCTGGATCACCCACAATCGCTGCGCTCTGGCCATCGGCAGCAGGCGTGGCGAGGACGCCGCAACCGACGCCGCAATAGGCACAGGTTGTGCGCGTTGCGTTCACGCCGCCAACCGCAGTGCAGCGGCCCGCTCGATCATGATACGCCCGCTGTGAACCTCCACCGGGATCGTTGGCGTGCAGCCTTTGTCTGTTCCCTGCGCCTCACCAGTGACCAGACTGATCACCCAGCTGTGCAGCGGACACGTCACGCTGTCGCCATGGACAATGCCTTGGCTCAGCGGGCCGTTTTTGTGCGGACAGCGGTTGATCAGCGCGTAGATCTGGCCAGAGCCGGTGCGGAAGACCGCAATTTCCTCGCCGCCCGCCACCTTGATGGCGCGCGAACCGCGCAATGGCACCTCTTCTACTGCGCCAACATCAATCCATTGCGGCATCATGGTGCAACCCCTTCCAGTTGTGTGATGGGTCGGAACTCGGCCATCGGACGGTGCAGGTTGCGGTCTTGACCGGCGGCACGCTCTGCCCAGGGGTCGTCCTGGCTGAACGATTGCGCGATCCAGAAGCGCGCGGCCAGCGCATCACGCCCTTTAACATCGTCGATCAGCAGCGCGCGTAGCCACTCCATCCCCATCCGCTCGATCCACGGTGCGGTGCGTTCCAGATAGCGGGCATGTTCGCGGTAGAGCTGGACGAAAGCGGCGGCCATGTGGATCGCCTCTTCCTCGGTCGCCACCTTGCACAGCAGGTCGGTGCCGCGCAGATGGATACCGCCATTGCCGCCGACATGCAGTTCATAGCCGCTGTCGACGCAGATCACGCCGAAGTCCTTGATCGTCGCCTCGGCGCAATTGCGCGGGCAGCCACTGACTGCCATCTTGAACTTGTGCGGCATCCAGCTGCCCCAGAACTTGCGCTCCAGCTTGACGCCCAGCCCAGTCGAGTCCTGCGTGCCGAAGCGGCACCATTCGCTGCCGACGCAGGTCTTCACCGTTCGCAGCGCTTTGCCATAGGCATGGCCGGAGACCATCCCGGCAGCATTGAGATCGGCCCAAACGGCGGGCAGATCCTCTTTCTTGATGCCGAAAATGTCGAGTCGTTGGCCGCCAGTGACCTTGACCATCGGCGCGTCGTATTTCTCGACGACATCGGCAATGGCGCGCAGCTCCTTCGGGTTGGTGAGGCCACCCCACATGCGCGGAACCACCGAATAGGTGCCGTCCTTCTGGATATTGGCGTGCATCCGCTCGTTGACGAACCGGCTTTGCTGGTCATCGACATATTCGCCGGGCCAGGCGCACAGCAGGTAATAATTGAGCGCGGGGCGGCAGGACGAACAGCCATCGGGCGTGGACCAATGCAGTTCCTGCATCACCTGCGGCATGTGGCGAAAGCCGCGCTCGACAATCAGCGCGCGCACTTCGTCATGGGTGAAGCTGGTGCATTTGCACATCGGCTTGGCGGTACGTTCGCCCGCGTATTCATCGCCCAGGCTGATCGTGAGCAGTGTCTCGACCAGACCGGTGCACGACCCGCAACTGGCCGATGCCTTGCAGGTGGCGCGCACGGCATCAAGCGTGCCTGCACCGTCTTCTATGCATGCTGCGACCTGACCCTTGCTGACGCCGTTGCAGCCGCACACTTCCGCATCATCGGCAAGCGCCGCAACGGCGGCCTTAGGGTCCGCTTGCCCCCCTCCAGAGGCAAAGGCTTGGCCAAAAATCAGCGCATCGCGGATCTCGGTCACGTCTTCGGATCGCTTGAGCAGATCGAAATACCAGTTGCCGTCGGCGGTATCGCCATAGAGCACCGCACCTACCACGCGGTCGTCTTTCACCACGACACGCTTGTAGACCCCACGTGAAGCGTCGCGCAGCACGATGTCTTCCGCGCCATCGCCGCCGACAAAATCGCCCGCCGAAAACACGTCGATGCCGGAGACTTTGAGCTTGGTCGCGGTGACCGATCCTTCGTAGCTGTTCGGCTTGCCGATCAGTCCATCGGCAAGCGCGCGGCACATCTCCCAGATCGGCGCGACCAGGCCGTAAACCTGCCCGCGATGTTCGACGCATTCGCCGACCGCCAGGATCGCAGGGTCGCTGGTCACCATCTGGTCGTCGACCAGTATCGCGCGATGGACGGCGAGCCCTGCCTCTTTTGCAAGCCTCACATTCGGACGGATACCCGCCGCCATCACCACCAGGCTGGCCGGAATGGTGCGCCCGTCGGTCAGACGTACGCCCTCGACCTTGCCCTCTCCAAAGATTTCCGCTGTGTTCGCGCCTGTCAGGATGGTCTGACCGCGACCCTCCAGCGCGGCCTTAAGCAGCCAGCCCGCCGCTTCATCAAGCTGGCGCTCCATCAGCGTATCCATCAGGTGAACAACGGTGACCTGCATACCCCGCAAGGCGAGCCCATGGGCCGCCTCCAGGCCAAGCAGGCCACCGCCGATCACCACGGCATCCCCCCCCAGGGCAGCCGTGTGAACCATCATGTCGACATCCGCCATATCGCGGAACGAGACGACGCCAGGCAGATCCTTGCCCGGCACGGGAATGATGAACGGGTCCGATCCGGTCGCGATCAATAGTCGGTCATATTGCGCGACCCGGCCCGATTGCGCGGTGACCGTCTGCGTGTCGCGGTCAATCGCGATGACGGCGTCGCTGACCACCAGATCGATGCCATGGTCGGCATACCAGCTGCGGTCGTTGATCACGATCTCGTCGAAGGTTTTCTCGCCTGCCAGCAGCGGCGAGAGCATGATGCGGTTGTAGTTCACATGCGGCTCGGCACCGAAAATGGTGATGCGGAAACGGTGCGGATCGCGCGCCAGCACCTCTTCCACCGCGCGGCAACCGGCCATGCCGTTGCCGATAACGACCAGATGTTCGCGGTCCATGCGTGTCTCTCCTGTCACAGCAGATAATCCATTTGCAGCCACAGCCTGCGGGTGTCGGTGCCAAACTGTTTGGCGCGGTAGTCGGCATATTTGACCAGCAGACCGATGTTTTTGGACAGCTTGAAGGTCGCTTGCGCATTCCATTCATCGCCATAATCCTGGCTCAGCCGGTCGCTGTCGAAACGGTGATAGATGACCGACAGGTTCACCGGTCCGCGCGATGTCGGCAGCGCATAGCCAAGCCCGGCATAGGCATCGCGCAGGCCGTTGGCGGGTGTGGTCAGGAACAGGTCGGCCCAGCCGTTGAACTTGTGCGCGGTGGCCAATGGCGTCTGGAAGCTGGTGAACGGCAGGCCCGACGATGCGCCGAGAACCTCGTACCCCCCTGTCAGCGTAAAGCCATGCGCGGCCAGTTGCGCCTCACCCAGCCAGTAATCGGCCGAATAGGAGTTGGCGTTCCCCTTGTAGTCGCTCTGCCGGGCGTAGCTGGCGATGATGCCGAGCTTCAGCTTGGGCGACAGCGCGAACGACGCGTTGGCGCGCGCGCCATAGGTCTGGCTGGAAAACTGCCGTCGTTCCGCCTGGTCCTGATCGACCAGATAGGCAAAGCCCTTGATCGCGACCGGTCCCGCCTTGCCGCCCAATTGGGCCAGCAGGTTGTCACCGCCGATGGATTGCAACGGGCTGTCGATGCCAAAGATGCTGCGCACCGACCAGCTGTAGGTGATATCGGCGGTGAGCGGGCCGAGTGCCGAACTTTCCAGCCGCACCGCATCATAGGTCTGCTCGTTCTGTCGCCACAGCACCGTTCCGACAAAGCGCTGGTCGTCGAGGTTGATGCGCTGGCGGCCCAGCGTCACCACCGTTTTGGGCAGACCGCGATACTGGACCTGCAGACGATTCAGCTCGATCGTTTCCGGATCCGCCACCACCGGAAACGCGGTGCGGCCATTGACCGTGCTGTTAAAATCGCCGTTGATCGCCAGCGTTGCCTCAGCCTCGGCGAGCACTGACCACGGCCCGCTCTTCGCCTCAATGCCGCTGCGCATCCTGAACGTCAGTGCATCGGCCTGTTCGGCCTTGCCCTGCTGATCCACACCCTCATAGCGAAGCCGGGCATCGATCAACGGCGTGAGCTTGAGCGGTTCAGCCAGCGCCGGACTGGCGGCCGAGGCGGCGACAACCGCCCCGGCGAGGATCCCAAGTAGCCGCGCGGTCATATGCGTGCGCCTTCAAGCGCGGTCGGCCAAGTGGCGCGCCAGCGGGTCTTGACGCTGACCAGGCTGGCAAAGGCAACCAGTGCAAGCCCGGCGAAGATCAGGAAGCCCCATTGCGGGCTGCCGGTCAGCTGCTTGGCCAGACCCAGCGACGAGGCGAGGTAGAAGCCGCCAACGCCCCCTGCAAAGCCGACCAATCCGGTCATCACGCCGATCTCGTCCTTGAACCGCTGCGGCACCAGCTGGAACACCGCGCCATTGCCTGCCCCCAACGCCAGCATCGCGCAGACAAACAAGGCGAGCGCCAGTTCGACCGTCGAGGGGCCGAAGCTGATCGCGATCAGCACCGCGGCAGCAATCAGATACACTGCCATCAGCGTCTTGGTCCCGCCGATCCGGTCAGCGAGCGCGCCACCCATCGGACGGACGAGCGATCCGGCAAACACGCACGCTGCCGTGCAATAGCCCGCCACCACCGGGGTCAGCGCGAACTGGTCGACGAAGTAGATCGAAAGCGACGCGGCAAGGCCCACGAAACCGCCGAAGGTGACGCCGTAGAACAGCATGAACCACCATGCATCGGCTTTCTTCAACGGCTCAAGATAGGCGAAGATCGACTTGGGCGCGGGCGGGTTTGGCGCATCCTTGGCCAGCACCATGTAGATGACGAAGGTGATCGCCAGCGGGATGCAGGCAAGGCCCAGCACCGCGTTCCAGCCGAACGCCTTGGCCAGCAGCGGCGCAAACAATGCGGCGAGCACCGTGCCGGAATTGCCCATGCCCGCAATTCCCAGCGCGGTCCCCTGATGCTCGGCAGGATACCAGCGGCTCGCCAGCGGCAACGCGACGGCAAAGCTGGCACCGGCAAAGCCCAGGATCACGCCCAATGCCACGGCACCGCCAAAGCTGTTGACTCCCAGCATCCACGCCGTCGCCAGCCCGCCGATCACGATCAACTGGCCGATCGCGCCGGTAGACTTGGGGCCGATCTTGTCGACCAGCACGCCGTTGACCAGCCGCAGCACCGCGCCCGCCAGCGTGGGTATTGCGACCATCAGGCCCTTCTGGGCGTCGTTCAATCCCAGATCGGTGGCGATCATCGGGGCGAGCGGGCCGAGCAGCACCCATACCATAAACGCCAGATCGAAATATAAGAATGCCGCAAACAGCGTCGGGCGGTGTCCCGCCGACCAGAAACCCTTGTTCATGATAAACCCCTGTGATGGTGCGGCGCGGAAGACCCGTCCGGCTGGTGGGACCGAGCGCATACGCCGGGGCTTGTTGGCCGGAGCGCAGGGGGGAGCACGCGGTGATGATGGAGAAGCAGCGAGACAATGCTCGCGAAGGCAGCGACAGGGCAGCTAACGATGGCCGCGCCCGAGAGCTGGACAATCCCGTCTGTCAATCTGGCGGAATGAACCGTCAAAGCCATGCTCCTTTCAGACACGAAAAAAGCCGCCTCGAAGCGCGGTCATCAGGACCGGTTCGGGCGGCGTCATTGCCATGCTTCGTATTAACCGAAGCGGCCAGTTCAGCCCTTCATTGGACCGACCTGGTTATGATAGACCACGCATCATTGCCTGATCTTCCTTTAAGTTGTCAGCGAATCGACTATAGCGCAAGCTAATTTTTGTGCGTTGCAGCATTTGCAATTGGCGAGGCTAGAATGCTCATATCATGGGCTTTGTGCGCTGGTGCTCCAGGTAGTCCATCGCCCGGTCAGGATCGAACTGAACGCGATCGAAGAATTGGTCTTCACCGAGAATCAGTCTGCCCGTCTGGCTGGAAGCACCACGCGGCACGCTGTTGGCACCTTCCACCTTGGCACTGGCGCCGGGCAGTATCGCATCAGTCCCAGCAAGCGCGGACCTGTAGATGTCAGGACGGAACACCTGGGCTGCTCCGGCAAAACCCACCTCGCTCGCTTCGGCATGCCCCCACCGGGCCATCTGCGAATACAGCCACATGGCCTGACTGCGCCAGGGGAAGTTGGCGGCCTCGCGATGTTGAAACATGAAGTCGGGATAATGAATGGCATCGGCCCCCTGCGTGAGCCGGATCCGGTCCGTGGTCGCCCGCAGGATCGTTTCGCGGGGTGCGTCCAGATATTCCGAGCGTGACAATATGGCCGCATTTGCCTCTGTATTGCCAGGCTCGACGAAATGCGCAGCCGCTCTGTGCAGCGCTCGCACCAGCCGCTCGGTTGCGTCGGTGTCGGCCTGCCGACCATCGAGCCGCACCGCCAGCACTTTTTCCACACCGCGCCGCCAGATCTGCGCAGTGGCCAGCATGATCCGCCCGACACCGCGATCCACCGCGATGCTGTTCCACGGTTCGCCAACGCAGATGCCGTCAACATCGCCGCAGGCCAGTGCATCGGCGGCGAAGGGCGGGCTGGTGACGGTGATCTCGACATCGACGTCAGGCTGAATCCCTACGCCAGCCAGCCAGTAGCGCAGCATATAGTTGTGGCTGGAATAGCGATGGACCACCCCGAAACGCAGCGGCTTGCCGATGGCGACCCGGCGTTCCGCCTCCAGCTTCAACCTTGCGCCGATTTCGAATGGGTCACCCAGCGTGTTGTCGAGCATCAAGGCTTCTGCCAGTGCCGTTGATACGGTGAGCGCGTTGCCATTGAGACCGAGCACGAACGGGACGGCGAGCGGCATTGCCGGCCTGTCGCACCCCAATGCGGTGGCGATCGCGAGCGGTGCGACCATGTGTGCCGCGTCCGTCTGCCCATACATCAGACGGTCGCGTACCGCCGCCCAGGTGATGTCGCGGACCAGTTGCAGGTCCAATCCTTCATCCTCGGCAAAGCCCAGCTCACGCGCCAGGATTGGCAGTGCCGCATCAACCAGCGGCAGGAAACCAATCCTCATGAGGGTATTGCTCATGGCATATCTCCCATCAGGGCTTCGCTGGTCACGATGGCCTCGGCGACCTCGGCAATGCGGCGGTTGGATCGCATCGCATGATTGCGCAGCAGGGCATAAGCAGCTGGCTCGTCCAGCCCTTTGCGCTTCATCAGGATCGCCTTGGCGCGATCGATTGCCTGTCGGTCGGCCAGCGCGGTCCGTGCTTCCGCCAACTCGGCCTGCAGCCGTGAAAATGCTTGAAAGCGGCGAATGGCGAGGTCCAGCACCGGCTTGATGCGCTGCTTAGCCAAGCCATCGACAACATAGGCCGATACGCCCGCATCCACCGCTGCACTTGTCGACTCGGCATCGCTCTGGTCCACGAACATCGCGATCGGCCGCGCAAGGGCACGCGACATTGCGAAAAAGTCCTCCAGCATATCCCGGCTTGGATTCTCAAGATTGATCAGCACAACCTCGGGTGCAGCACGTTCGATCTGCGCAGCAAGCCCTGCAGCGTGATCGATGATCACGAGGTCGGTGAGGCCAGCCTCGCGCAAGCCATCCGAGATGATCGCTGCGCGCGTGGTGCTTGTGTCGATGATCGCGATGCGCATGATAAAGGTTAGTAGCGGCCAATGTCCGATGGCAGCAAGCTTTCGCGCACCGCTGCCGGGTTTTTGGCAATATCCGCGAGGCTATAGCGATCGAGATGCCTGAAGAATGCCTCAAGCGCACCGGCCAGGGCATGACGCAGTTGGCATGCTGGCGTAATCACGCAGGTATCGGTCGAAGGGTCGAAACACTCCACAAAGCTGCCGGTTTCTTCCATCGTCCGCACGACTCTGCCGACATTGACCTGATCCGCGGCCTGCGCCAGCCGAAGGCCGCCGGTTCGACCTCGCACTGCCTCAATAAAGCCTTCTGCCACCAGGCGTTGCGCCACCTTCATCAGGTGATTCTTGGAAATGCCATAGGCACCAGCAATTTCGCCAATCGACCTGTGGCCATCATGGACCGCCAGATACATCAAGGTGCGCAGGGCATAATCGGCGTGAAGCGACAATCTCATTAAACATGCATATCAAATATTGCTATTAAGCGCCAGCCGCGTTAAACGATGCAAATGAATTACATCTTATCAGCAATGCGACCATGACGGCGACCGCCCATGCGGAGCGCATACGCGCGGCCAAGCGCGCGGAGGCCCACCAGATAGGGATCGACGATATCTCGATCAGCCTGCTGGTCGATCGCTTTTACGACCGTATCCAGACCGACGATCTGCTGGGGCCAATCTTTGCCCAGCACGTCGCCGACTGGTCACAGCATCTCCCGCGGATGAAGGGATTCTGGGCCTCGATCATGATCGAGCCGGGCCGTTTTAGAGGCAGTCCGATGCAGAAGCACATTGCGCTCGGCATCCTCACCAAGGCCCATTTCGATCGCTGGCTGGCGCTGTGGGATGAGACCGTTGCACAGAACGTTGCGAGCCCCGCAGCGGCAGAAAGATTTCACACGTCGGCGCACCGGATTGCCGACAGCCTGCTGACCGGAGTGCTGGCGCAGCGCGGCGGGCTGGCGGCTTTGCGCGCACGGTCACCAAAGCTTGCACCCCTGGAGACGAAACCATGACGCTCACCCCTTATGCATCCTCGCCAGTGTTCGACGATCAATCGCTGCCCGATAAGCTGCGCAACGACCATCGCACCAAGGACGGGACCTGGGGGCTGTTGCGGGTGCTGGAAGGCGAGGTGCGGTTGATCTTCACCGAACCGCATCGTGAGGTGTTGGTCACGCCAGACATGCCTGCACCGATTGCGCCACTGGCGACGCATTACGTGGTCCCGCTGGGCAAGATGACGATGCAAGTCGAGTTCTACCGGTCAGAGCCGGTGCTGGATGGCGACCAGATGACCGAGCCGTCCGGTGGATGACTTCACAATCGCTCGCGTCGTCCATGTCGTGGCGGTGCTGTTCTGGATCGGTGGCGTCGGCTTTGTCACCTGGGTGGTGATGCCGGCCATCCGGCATAGCGAAAGCGAAGCCGACAGGCTGGGGAAATTTCACGCGATCGAGGGGCGCTTTGCCTGGCAGGCAAAGATCTGGGTGCTGCTCGGCGGCGCCAGCGGCTTCTGGATGGTGCACCGGGCCGGGATGTGGAGCCGCTTTGCCGAGCTCCACTTCTGGTGGATGCATGCGATGGTCGCGCTCTGGGCGGTGTTCACGCTGATGCTGTTCGTGGTCGAGCCATTGTTCCTGCACCGCCGCCTTGCAACCTCGCAGACCCCGCAGGCCGATTTCCAGCGCATGGAGCGCGTACACCACATCCTGATCGTGCTGGCCTTGATCACGCTGGCGGGTGCTATCGGCGGCAGCCACGGCCTGTTTTGACACGCGGTTTCGACAACCAATATCCATAAGGAGGACATAATGAGCAGAATATTGAGCGCCGAGACCAAGGCCATCGTCAATTCGACCGCACCTGCGCTGCAACAGCATGGGGTGGCGATCACCCAGCGGATGTACGAGCGTCTGTTCGTCGATCCCGCAGTCAAGGCCATGTTCGATGAGGCCGCGCAGGAAAGCGGAGAACAGCCGCGCCGTCTTGCCGCAGCCATTCTCGCCTATGCGCAAAACATCGACAAGCTCGAAGCCTTGACCGCACCGGTGATGCGCATGGCGGCGCGGCATGTTGAAACAGGCGTCAAGCCCGAGCATTATCCGATAGTCGCTGACGCCCTGCTGCCCGCAATCCGCGACATTCTGGGCGATGCAGCCACCGACGAGGTCCTGTCGGCCTGGGGCGAGGCCTATTGGGCGCTGGCCGAAATCCTGATCGGCAAGGAAGCGGCGCTTTACACGCAAAGACCAAGCGATTGAAAAACCAGAGGCAGACTGTTGAACTAGCAAGTACTCTTTGCCTAGGAATCCCGTGAATCCTTGCTCAGACACCCTTGACGCCCATGCACCGTTGTGGGAGCAGATACGCATCGGGACTGAAGCAACCTCCCGATCAGGCTGTTCAGGCCCAAGCGTTGCCTCTGGTCTGCCTCGTGATGCGGGGCGGCAATATGGGGACCGTGTTTGGCAGCGAACGTGTCAACAGATATTCCTGATTTCCGCCAGCTCGTGCGCGTCTTCGCGCGCATCGGCTGCCTGAGCTTCGGCGGCCCCGCCGGGCAGATTGCGCTGATGCATGGCGAGATTGTCGAGAAGCACAAATGGGTCGATGAGGAGCAGTATCTCCACGCGCTCAATTTCTGCCATCTGTTGCCCGGCCCCGAGGCGCAACAGTTGGCGACGTGGATTGGTTGGCGGCTGCACGGACTGAAGGGCGGCCTTGCAGCTGGGCTTCTGTTTGTCATCCCCGGCGCGCTGATCATGCTGGCGCTCTCGTCGCTCTATGCGCTGGCGGCGAACCTCGACTGGTTTGCGGCGCTGTTCCTGGGGATCAAGGCTGCGGTGCTGGCCATTGTTGTGCAAGCGCTGATCCGCATCGGTGGCCGCGCGCTCAACACGCGGTTCAAACAGGCGCTGGCGGTTGCGGCGTTCCTGGCGCTGTTCCTGTTCAACCTGCCTTTCCCTCTCGTCCTGCTCGGCGCAGGAGCGATGGGCATGATCGTAGCGGCCTATCGTCCCGACTGGCTTGCGCTCAAATCCGGCTCAGGCACAGATGCCTCACCTCGGCCGTCGTTCGCCGTCATGTCGCGCACGGCGCTGCTATGGCTCGCGATCTGGGCGGTGCCTATGGTGCTGGTGCTGGTGATCCTGGGTCAGGATCATGTTCTGTGGGACGTCGGCGTCTTCTTTTCGCAGCTCGCCATTGTCACCTTTGGCGGCGCTTATGCCGTGCTCGCCTATATGGCGCAGGAAGCGATGCAGACTTATGGATGGTTGCATGCCGGTGAGATGGCCGATGGCCTGGGTCTTGCTGAGACGACGCCGGGTCCTCTGATCCTGGTGACACAACACGTCGGATTCCTTGCCGCGTTCCGATCGCCCGAACCGTTCTCGCCGATCGTCGCGGGCATTTTCGGCGCTGCCCTCACCACCTGGGTGACGTTCGCGCCGTGCTTCCTGTGGATATTCACCTTCGCCCCATGGATCGAACGGTTGCAGCACGCGACACGCCTCAAGGGTGGCCTTGCCGCGCTGACAGCAGCCGTGGTCGGCGTGATCGCCAACCTCTCGGTCTGGTTTGCGCTGCACGTGCTGTTCGCTCGCGTGACAATAGCGGTCGTGGGACCGATGCAGCTCAACCTGCCCGACTGGGCAACCTTCGACTGGCGTGCGGGCGTGCTATCCGTGCTGGCGGCTGTCATACTGTTTGCGCTGAAGTGGAGCATCTTTCGCATGCTCGCCGTTCTTGCCGTAGCTGGCCTGGCTCTGGGTAGTCTTTGATCAAGGGAAATGAGATATGACCGAAGTTGACCGCCGCAGCGCCATGGGGATCGTGGGTGTTGGCTTGGCTGCAGCCGCCGCAGGTGCCCCCGCATCTGCGCAAACGCCAGCCCTGTCGCCAGCCTTCGCGGGCAATCACAAGCCAGTGCCGCTGGCGTTCGATCCTGCCAAGCTCATCGGCCTGTCCGAAAAGCTCATCCGCTCACACTACGATAACAACTACATCGGGTCAGTGCGCACGCTGAACATGATCGAGGGGCGGTTGGCGGCGTCGCTGGCGGACAAGGACTTTCCCGCGATCGTTTATGGCGGGCTCAAGCGCGAGGAACTGCACCGCACCGGGTCAGTGATTCTGCATGAGCAGTATTTTGGTGCACTCGGCGGCGATGGTGTGGCGGCGGGAGAAGTGCAGAAGGCCATAGCAGCGGCCTTCGGCTCGTTCGCGGCGTGGGATACGGAGTTCAGGCGCACCGCGATGTCGCTGGCCGGCGGATCGGGCTGGTGCGTTCTGGCGTGGAATCTCCACACCGCCAGTCTGCACAATTACTGGGCTTGGGATCATATGCACCAGCCTGTCGCCAGCGTGCCGCTGATCGCGCTTGACATGTATGAGCATGCCTATCACATGGACTATGGCATGGCGGCCGCGAAATACGTCGATGCGTTCATGGCCAACCTGAATTGGGAGGAAATCGATCGCAGGTATCGCCGCGTGGCGCGGCAAGCTGAACCAGTTCTGCTCGATTGATCGCCTTTCGATATGCCGCACAGGTCATGCGAACACGGATTGTCGGCTTTTGGTAGTGCTGGTCATTCGGCATGCTGCGGAGAAACGACGGCTTAGTCCCAATTGTCGCCCTAGGGCCAGCCAAAACGCAAAGTCCGCTCCATTAGAGTTCCGCTTGTTCCCACAGCGGATCGCATCAGCGATCCAATCAGACAACGGCGCCCTTGCGCGGCGCGAAGCCGCCGGACGCCCTGCGCGCGGGCCAAGTGGGCCAGCGGGCGTCTGGCAATGAGAGAGGCAAGAGCGCCTGCGGGTCAGATCAAAGAACGCCGCGCCCTCAGGTGCAGGGCCGCAGGCCCTGCGGGAAAGAGCGCGCCCTCCAGAAACTCCCGCTCCGCTCCGAACTGCTCCCGATCGCCAGTCCAATTTGTCGCGTTACAGGACCGATACACGAGAGCAGCTAGGGTCCAGACTCGTTCAGAGCCAAAAGGCAATGGCGGCAGCAAGGGTTACGGCTGATAGGAAGTTCCGGGCAAGCTTGTCGTAGCGTGTAGCGATGCGACGGAAGTCCTTGAGGCGGCAGAACATGGCCTCGACGCGCCATCGGTCCTTGTAGCGGCGCTCATCGTATTGGATCGGGCGCTTGCGGTTGCGTCGACCTGGGATGACGGGGATCGTGCCCTGTTCGCGCAAGGCAGCCCTGATGCGGTTGGCGTCGTAGCCACGGTCGGCGATCACTCGTTTCATTCCAGTCGTTTCGCCGATCAGCAGGTCAGCCCCTTTCACGTCCGACGTGTTGCCGGGAGTCAGGACGAGGCGGAGTGGCCGTCCGAGGACATCGACAAGGGCGTGGATCTTCGTTGTCCGGCCGCCACGCGAGATGCCAATGGCATTGGCTCGCGCCCCCCTTTTGCGCCGCCGGCGGAGCGGTGGGCTTTGATGTAGCTGCTGTCGATCTGACCGGTTTCCGCGATCCAGCCTTCCTCGGTGAGCGCCGCCAGGATGCGGGTCCAGATGCCCCGGCGGCTCCACCGGTTCCAACGATTATAGACCGTCGTCGAGGGGCCGTATTCGGGCGGGCAGTCCGCCCAACGGCCACCGCACTTGAGCATGTGCACGATGCCCGAGATAACCCGCCGGTCATCCACGCGACGCGCTCCCGGCTGGTTCTTCGGCAAGTGCGGCTCGATCACAGCCCACGCTTCATCCGACAGCCAGAACAACGAACGCGACATTTCCAAAGCCTCCTGCCTCAGCGGAGACTCCCTGAATCAATGTGCGCACCAAATTTCAAGAGGCTGATTGGGTTTGGACCCTAAGTCCAAAGCCGCGCTCAACTGAGTCTGGATCGAGTGCAAGGTGCCCTGTACCGAACGTGAAGGCAAAGATCCGCCCAGGCACCCCCTTGCTTTTGGCAGTGAGGAACAAGACTGCACCGCAGCTCTTGTTTTGCAGCTCGACTTCTGCCGTCGTACCTGCCGCCTCTTTCACAAAACTCGCCCATGGGGGTGGGTTGCTCGGGCTTTGGCCGACAAACAGCCTGCCAGATGCAGAGGGCACCTCCCGAAACTTGTTCTCCAACCGCATGGCGGTATCGATTGCCTTGTCAGCGCGAATGAGCCTCACCGACACGCTGCCGACGCTCGCAGGTTTCTTGACCGTCAATCCGTTCTGTCCTTCCAGCCGCTGGAACATCACAATTTGATGACTTCAACGGCGAAGATATAATTTCCACGATCCTATTCAACATTGCAAATCATAATTGGGAGCGCGGCGATGACGGGAGAAGCGTTTCACTGTCCAAACATGTGCAAGCGATCGAGACTGCACAATCATTCGGGGAGGTAATGCTGCATCCAGTACTTTTCGTCGCTCTGCGATCATCTTCAGTGCCATAGCCAAATATCTGATGGCTGCTCAGATCTGAATGGACGGCCTCTTTTCCGAAGACTGGGGTAGATCGAATGGCTGCAAATAAGGCGCAAAACATACATGCGAAAGCCATACTTGAACATTGCTTGGCTGGTCCAATCAGCCTCCGCTACTCCCCGTTGCCAACTTTGCGATCCGTTCAGAACATATGGCATGCACCGCACGCCCTAGCCTCTCGACACAACCTGCGAGCCACAACAGTTCGTCCTCGGTGATGCGGTAGTGCTTCGAGTAGCGGGCCTTTACATAGGCCTCTTTCAGCTTCTCAAACCGCGCGCGATCAATCCGGGTGCCGCGTGGCCAGGCATCGACTAGGCGCATGTCGATGCGCTCGGCCTGGGTGCGCAAAAAGCCGAGATTATGGACGTGGGGCGTGTAGAAGGTGCAAACCAGAAGCACGCAATGGTAGAGCCGTTCGGTAGCCTGATGGGTATCAAACGCCGCGTCTTTCAGGTGCCCCTGTGACAGGTAGTATTTTGAGCCATCGAACCGTTTCATGGCAGCCGGGAACCACTCGTCAAAATACTCCCGCGCCATGGCCAGCGCCTGCTCAGGCGTTTTGGGCTTGGGCGTATGCAGCTCCCGCTCATCGGCCTCGTGCAAGGCGATGCCATCCTTCGCCACGTCCATGAAGAAATACCGCCCATGCGCCAGCCCATCGTTCACCTCCTGAAGCGTGTGGACGATGAAATTGACCGGCGTGTGCAGCGTCCGGTCGATCGCCAGCTCGCGGATCAGACGATCCTCGAGCTTCAGCCAGTAATCGACGCGCTCGGTGAGCCGCTTATCGTTGACGATGATCAGCAGATCGAAGTCGGAGCGATAGCCCTTGGCCGTGTGCGGCTCATCGACCCAGCCACCGCGCGCATAGCTGCCATAAAGGATCAGCTTTTCTATCCGACCCTTCTTCTTCCACTTGTTCGTGGCAAGCGAGAGGGCGTCCTCGAACTCCTCGAAGATGATCTGCTTCACGCGCTCAAGCTCGCGCTGCTTGTTGGCAGGAAGATGATCGAGATCGGTGCGCATGGTCGTATCCCTTGTGAAAGGCTGAAGGGGTGATGGCAAGAAAAGTCGCGCCCGGATCGGGGCCATCAGGATGGCGGCGCCACCCTGAAATCCCAGACCGGGATGTTGAAGGCGCGCGCCTTGTCGACGAGATTGTCCTGAATGCCGGTGCCGGAGAAGACGACCAGCCCGACGGGCATGGCCTCGATGATGCGATCGTTGCGCTTGAAGGGGGCTGCCTTTTTGTGGCGGTTCCAGTCGGGCCGGAAGGCCACCTGGGGAACGCTGCGGGTTTCGGCCCAGCAGGCAGCGGCGCGTTCGGCGCCGGTGGGTGTGGCGCCATGGAGCAGGACCATGTCGGGATGCCGGGCATGGATCCGATCGAGCGCGGCCCAGATGTGCCGGTGATCGTTGCACGACGGACCGCCGCTGAACGCAACCCGGGTGCCGGCAGGGAGCAGTGCGTTTGCCTTGTCGCGCAGGCGCCTGTCGAGGAAATCGCGGCTGTCGATCATCGATGCGGTGAGCGTCCGATGGTTGATGCGCGAGCCGGTACGCGGGGTCCAGGCCTTGCGCATATGGGTGCGGAACTGCCCGGCGGCGGCATCGCGGAAGAATTCCATGGTATCGCGCCGCTCGATCAGGGTGATGCCTTCGGCGATCGTGCGTTCAAGCTCGACCGAGCGGACTTCGCTTCCGTCCTGTTCGCGCTGCAGGGTGCGCTGGTCCTGTTCGTTTCGGTCGAGTTCGATCTCGACGCGTTCGGCGGCACGGTGGAAGATATTGACGAGATTCCAGAGCAGGTTTTCGAGGTCCGGCTCGATCCGCGTGTCGGCAAGGCTGGCAATGAGCCCGTCGAACATGTCGGCAACGGCACCTGTTGCCAGCCTTTCGTCGGGAAGCGGCCGCGGATCGGGTTCGTCCTCGAAGGGCCGATAGCCATAGAGCTGCATTTCCTGGAGCAGGAGCGCGCTCCGGCCCATCGCGCCGTCATCATGGCCGTTGATGTCGGTATCGTATGTCATGTGAAAATTCCTCGAATGCAGGCAGGTCCGCGCCTCTCGCGGCCTTCGCAGCGACGGCCAGCGCTGCGCGGGGCGGGGGATGCACCTCGCGCGCAGCGCGCAGGCCGGAGCGAAGCGGAGGATGGCGGGACCCGGGGCTATTTTGCCTCGCGATGCAAAGGGGCGAACGCCCCGGCGGAAAATAGCTCCGGGACCGCCATTGCCTGCCCGCACCTCGCGGCGCAGTCGCCTCCGGGCGAAGGCCAGGGGCGAAACGCCCCTGCATGCGGAATTCAGAGTCACACGATGGCGTCACGGCAAGGAAGATGACGGCCCGCCGGCAAGTGTGGCTAGCCAGCCCCCAAGAACCGCGCGGCGTCGCAAGGCCTGAGCTCAGATATTAGCCGTGCCGAAAGCGCACCGACGTCGTGCGCCACCAGGTCGCTGTTGAAATCATCGCGCTCTGCCCGCAGCGCCACCGTCTCGACGCCGTGGGCCACCGCACGCACGGAAAGCCTGACGAACGCGCCCTCGCCTGCCGGATCGTTGTCGCACGCGACATAAAGGCGCTTCAGCCCTCGCGGGAATTCGAGAGCGGCAAGATGCGCGGCCGAAAGCGCAGCGATCAGCGGCATGGCCGGCATCGCCTGATGCAGCGAGAGCAGGGTCTCGATCCCCTCGCCTGCTGCCATGACCTCGCCTGCGCTGCCGAACCTGACGCCGGATCCAAGCAGATGTCCCATCGCCCGCCTCGGGGTCTTGACGGGTGCCTTGGCCAGGCCGCCCGGATCGAGCCAGGTGCGGTGTATCCCGGTCAGCCTTCCGTGCGTATTGGTAACGGCCGCAATCAGGGCGGGCCAGGCTGTCCGGATACCCGGCCGATCGTCTGCGCCCGGCCTGTAGAAGCAGCGCGGATGAAAACGCAGCGCATTGCAACCGGCGGTGGCGGTGATTCCTCGTGCCGCAAGATAGGTTGAGCCAAGCGTCGCATCGAGTGGCCGGGATGCTGCCCAGAGCCGCTGTGCAGCCATCAACGAACTCAGGCCCCTTGTGGGTCGGACCAGCCTTTCCCGTGAAATCGCCGGTTCTGCAGGCAGGCTGAGGAACCGTCTTGCCTCGGCCAGCGTGTCGGCAAGGCACGAATGCCCGCATATCGCAGCAATGATGTCGAGCAGGTCGCCATGCTCGCCGCTCGCGGCATCGGTCCATTTTCCCGGTATCGCCCTGCCTCCGCCGCGGTCGGACAAACGCACATAGAAGCTGCGCCCCGGTTCGTTGTGCACATTGCCCACGAGCCAGTAATGGCCCTCGCGTTTGCCATTGGAGAGATAGCGGCGGCACACCGCCTCGGCATTATCAGCCAGGCGGCGCGCGATATCGGCTGGGGATTCGGTCATGCGGGGCTCCTTCAGGCGGCCTTGCGCTCGTGCAGCCGAACCACCGGAAACCGGTCGATCAGCCGTGCGAACACGTCGGCGCCAGCAGCCCCTGCCGGCACGTAGAGCTTCAGTTTCCACGAGACGATCTCCGGGATCAAGCCCATCGCCTTGAGCCGCTGGACGCCGAGATCGTTGAACCCGGAAAGTTCGATCCGCCATTCGTTCATCGAGCGCACGCGGCGCAGGCTCTGGCCTTCGGCGATCTCGAGCATGGCAACGCCTTCGCCCAGCAGGCGCCAGGCCTCATCGGTACCGATCCGGACACTGTCCTCACCGGTCACGCTCGCCGCCCAGGCAGCGGAGACCTTGCGCCCGATGATCCGTTCGCCCGTATCGGTCTGGAGCCGGTAGACCCGTGCCGATTCCTGGGGAAGGCGCTTCCAGATCGGCAGCAGCAGCCCTGCCACCATATGGAGTGTCGAGGTCTCGAACGGAGCGATGTCGCCGAGCTCCGAGCTCCAGGCCGCGCAAAAACGGGCGTCATCGATCGGCTGCCAGTGCGACTGCGCGAATTCCTCCTCGAGCATCCTGGTCTTCTCCAGCGGCCGCTGAAGCGCGACGCGCCGCTGGACGCTGCCCTGGTCATCGATCAGGCTGCGCGCACGCAGCTGGACGGCCGCCCTGCCCGAGCGCGTGTTCAGCAGAAGCTCGCCGCCGCGTCCCCGGGCCAGCTGAAGCGCATCGCCGAGCGCCAGCGGCACGATCCGGTCCTTGCGCTCGATGGTGAGCAGCCGGGTCTCCGCGCCGGTGCCGGGATGCGTGTAGATCGTGCGGCGGCTACTAACGACGAAGCTTTCGGCGCGCAGGGTCTCAAGGCCGGTCTCGAACGTCCCCGATGCGATGGCCCCTTCGATCCGCGCTGCGAGCAGGCCTTCGAAGCTTTCGAACAGGATGTCCTGAAGATCGATCGTAAGGGCGAGCATGCGGTTGAGAAATGTCGTGATCGGCGGCAGTTCTTCCTTGAGTCCGGTATCGTCGGTCAGCGCCAGCCCGGTTGCGGCCTCGAACGCCCGGAGCGAACAGCCATCGATCCTGCCCTCGGCGATCAGCCGGTAGAGCTGACGAAGTGCGTCGCGCGCATGGAAGGATTCGAGATTGTCCTCGGGCCGGAACATGTTCTGGCCGCCGGTCTGGCGCTGGCCGCGCGTGATAGCACCCAGCGTGTCGAGCCTGCGTGCAATGGTCGAGATGAAGCGCTTCTGCGCCTTCACGTCTGTCGATACCGGGCGGAACAGCGGCGGCTGCTTCTGGTTCGTGCGGTTGGTGCGGCCGAAGCCCTGGATGGCGCTGTCGGCCTTCCAGCCCGGCTCGAGCAGATAATGGATGCGGCGACGCTGGTTCCTGGCTCCGAGATCCGCATGATAGGACCTGCCCGTCCCGCCCGCTTCGGAAAAGACGAGGATGCGCTTGTCATCGTCCATGAAGGCGCGCGTTTCGGCAAGGCTGGCGCTGGCGGGCCGGTTCTGGACCGCAAAGCGCAGCGCTGCCCCTTCCTGCCTGACCGGCACGATGCGCCGCGAGCGCCCCGTCACCTCGGCGACAGCATCTGCCCCGAAATGCTGGACGATCTGGTCGAGTGCGCCCGGCAGGGGCGGCAGCGCGGCGAGCTTCTCGATCATCGCATCGCGGCGGCGGCAGGCCTCGCGATTGAGCACAGGGTTGCCATCGGCGTCGAAAACAGGACGCGATGCCAGATGGCCCTCGCTGTCGGTAAAGGGCTCGTGGAGCTGCACCGGGAAGCTGTGCGCGAGATAGTCGAGAACATATTCGCGCGGGGTGATGTCGACCGAGACATCGTCCCAGTCCTGTGCCGGGATTTCGGCAAGCCGCCGCTCCTGCAGCGCCTCGCCGGTCGAGACGATCTGCACCACGGCAGCATGGCCTGCCTCCAGGTCGCGCTCGATCGAGGCAATGGCCGCAGGCGTCTGCATGGCGGTGATGAGATGGTTGAAGAAGCGCTGCTTGGTGCTTTCGAAGGCTGAGCGCGCCGCCGATCGGGTCTGGGGATTGAGCGTGCCATGGCCCTGGCTGGTGACGCCGGCGGCCTCGAGCGCGGCTGCCAGATTGTTGTGAATGACCTGGAAGGCAGAAGCATAGCTGTCATAGATGCGGCGCTGCTCGCCGGTCAGCCTGTGTTCGAGCAGTTCGTACTCGACGCCATCGAACGAGAGGGAGCGCGCGGAATACAGACCGAGCGCCTTGAGATCGCGGGCGAGCACCTCCATCGCCGCCACACCGCCCTCCTCGATCGCAGCCACGAACTCGCTGCGCGAGGCAAAGGGAAAATCGCTTCCGCCCCACAGGCCCAGCCGCTGGGCATAGGCAAGGTTGCGGACGGTGGTCGCGCCGGTGGCCGAGACATAGACGATGCGCGCATCGGGAAGCGCGTGCTGAAGCCTCAGGCCTGCCCTGCCCTGCTGCGATGGCTTTTGCTCGCCGCGAGCGCCCTTGTCGCCTGCTGCATTGGCCATGGCATGCGCCTCGTCGAAGACGATGACGCCATCGAAATCGGCGCCCAGCCATTCGATGATCTGTTCCAGCCGGCTCGGCTTGCCAGCGCGCGCCTGGCTGCGCAGCGTGGCATAGGTCGTGAACAGGATGCCCTGGTCGAGCCGGATGGGACTGCCCTGGCGAAAGCGCGACAGCGGCGTGACGGCCAGCCGTTCCTGGCCGAGCGCTGCCCAGTCGCGCTGGGCATCCTCGAGCAGCCGGTCGGACACCGACAGCCACACCGCACGGCGGCGCCCCTTGAGCCAGTTGTCGAGAATTATCCCGGCCACCTGCCGGCCTTTGCCGGCTCCGGTGCCGTCGCCAAGGAACCAGCCGCGCCGGAACCTCACCGCGCCTTCGGCATCCTCGCTCGCCGCCGCCAATGTGTCCCAGGTCGCATCCGTCGTCCAGGCACCTGCGAGATGCCCTGAATGGGCTTCGCCGGCATAAACGATCGATTCAAGCTGCGCGTCCGATAGCAGGCCGTCCGTCACCAGCCGTGCGGGAAGATGCGGGCGATAGGAGGGCTTCGGCGGTGCGACCGAGGCCATGGCGGCGGACTGGACCAAGGGGGTCGGGTGCGGATGTGCGCCCTCGATCGACAGCGACTGCAGCGCATAGGGCTCGTAGATCGCATCCGAGAGCCTGCCGCAGGGCGCCTGCCATTCATGCACCGCATAGCCGAGTTCTTGGCTGTCCTCGGCCAGCGCAGGAATTCGGGGAGGCTGCAAGTCCTGCGTCCTTGCGATCTTGCGCGATGCACCAGCCGCGATGACAGGAGCCTGCAAGACCGCCGGCTCGGCGGCCTGCAAGCCATATTGCGGTCGTGCAGGCAGGTCGGCCTCGATCCAGGCGAGCAGCGTCGCCAGATCGGGAGCCTCGCCGCGCTCCGGCGTCCGGATGGAAGAGGCTGCGGCAGGGGGCTTGTCGAACACGAGCAGCCGGGTGCGCGTCGTAGTGCCGTGCCGCGCATAGACCTGGCCCGCAATGGCTTCAGAAAAGCGCAGCGTTGCCTGTTCCCGCAGAGCCTCGAAAGCCGGTCGCCAGCCAGGCGCTTGGGGCGCACAACCTGCGCCGACAATGGCGACCAGCCTGCCTCCGTCAACCAGCCGGGCAAGCGCAGATGCAATGTGCCGCAAAGCTGCGCCACGCATCCTGCCATCGACATGTGCGGCAACGGAAAAAGGGGGGTTCATCAGCACGATATCGGGCCGCACACCGGCGTCGAGCCGGTCATCGATCGCGGCGGCATCATGGCGCGTCACAGGCACGCCGCCGAACAGCTCTGCCAGAAATGCGGCCCGGGCAGGATCGAACTCGTTGAGCGCAAGCCTGGCACCTGCAAGCTCTGCATGGATCGCAAGCATGCCGGTTCCCGCGGAGGGCTCGAGAACGAGATCGCCTTCGCGGATGGCAGCGGCGCGTGCGGCTGCATAGCCGAGCGGCAGCGGCGTCGAGAATTGCTGAAGCGCCTGACTGGTCAGCGAGCGCCGCGTATGCGTGGGGATTTGCCGAGCGATCCTGTCCCAGAGCGCCAGGCATTGCGGCGGAGACCCTGCCCGCGCCATAAGCGCGCGGCCATAGGCGCGCAAAAGCAGGACCTGCGCGCCTTCGCAGGCATCATAGGCCGCCTTCCAGTCCCATGCCCCCGCAGCGTCGTCCGCGCCGAAGGCCGGGATCATCGCTGCGCGCAATCTTGCAGTGTCGAACGGCTCGCCTGCGGCGAGCAGCGCCGCGATGGCCTGCGCGGCGCGATGCAGCGGTGATGCAGCAGCGGTTTGGCAGGACGCGGCACCTGGTGAGGAGGATCTGGAAGCAAAAGCCATGGCGAATTCCCTTGAACGAGAGCAGGACAGGTTCAAAAGCGAGCCGCGGCGCGGCGCTCTCTCTCCCAGCCCCGCGGCCTGCCCGGCTGCAGACCTGCTCTTCCTCCCGGCCCGTTGGCCATGACTGGTCAGGGCTGGGCAGCCCGCCATGGATTCCCGGGCGCTGGGAAGCTGCGACCGGGCCGGCAAACCAGCCCCGCCGGTTATGGTGGCAAGGCTGGTCCCGAGGAGCGGAAGGGCGACGGCAGGCCAGGAGCTGCGCCCGAAAGGCCCCGCTCCCGTGCAGCCTAGACCTTGCAGAGTTCAGCCGACCGGCTGTTCGGGGCCAGGCGGACTGCCATGGAACGCCGCCCAGGCACCCGGCCTCCACCGGGCAGGCTGCGCTCGGCCATGCGCCGTTCCTGGTCGGTGAAGAGCTGAGGATAGCCTGTGGCAACCAGGGCCCAGTCGGCATCCTCCTCGTACCAGCCATTCGGCAACCGGAGCGCATCGGGCATGGCAGCGTTGCGTTCCGGGTCCAGATGGAAACCGCCATGGCTGGCTGTGCTGTAGAAGATGATACCCTCGGCATAGCGCGTCGCGCGCTGCGAAGAGCCCCAGGGCGTGGTCGCGCAGAGCAAAACCTCCACGCGAGCAAGCGCTTGGCACTGTCGCAGATGCTCAAGACAGGCATCGACATGCGCTCTAAAGCCATCCGCATCGGCAATCCTCTCGCCAAAGCCGAAGCCATCGGCCCGGCACCACTGGCCGATCGGCTTACTCCCGGGGGCAGCCGTCACGATCCACAAGCCCTGCCCATCGCTGCACGGAACGGCGATCAGCGCAAGCTGGCCAGCCCGTGCGGCCATCAGCCCATCTGCGGTCGTGCCATATTCGGCGGACAAGCTGTTCATGCTGCCCTCCTGCGAACAAGCGGGCGCGGCACGATGGCGGTATCGCTCACAATGGCGATCGTCGCATCCCGATAACCGCTCCGGGCGAGCCAGGCGCTGGCTTCGCCTGTATCCGCGCCAGCATGCAGCAGTTCTTCGCCCTCGCCGGATCGTGACAGGACCAGCGCACTGCCAAGTGCCGGACGGCCCAGAATCTCGAAATCGAGACGGCTCGCGATGGAGTAGATCCGCCGGACGACGAGAACGGGCCTGCCGCAGCTCGCATAGGTCGCGATGTGCAGGCCGAACGTCGCAGGAAGCGGTGAGAGCCCGCCGTCGCGCCCGGTTCGCCACTCGACCAGCGTCCCGCTACCATTTTCCTCTTCCCAGGCGCGCAGTTTGCGCCTGAAGCGATCGGGCGGCTGCGGCGCGCCGTTGCTGAAGCGGATCGTCGCGTCCAGCGGCGCGAGACGAAAGATGTCGGATGCGAGCATGGATATTCTCCTTCAAAAAAGCCGAAAGCCCGGCGCAGTGGCCGGGCCTTCGGTGGGATCGGGGGGTAGCTATGCCGCGCCGCGTCTATTCGGCGGCGATGGCACAGGCGCCGTCCTGGGCATCGCCATCGACCAGAGCGGCCAGGCCCTGCGGAAGATCGGCAGCGCGATCGGGGCGGACCGGCTCGCCCTTCACCGTCTCATCGCCGCCCGGAGTGCGCAGGGGCTCGGGCAGCCAGCCGGTTTCCTCGAGCAGCCGCTCGGCCTCGCGCGCCATGTCGGCCTTTTTGAGATGGCCGATCATCTGCGCAAACTGCTCGCCCCGGGCTTCGGTGACATCGGCGAGGATGCGCGGCTTGGGAACGCAGCGCAAATATCCCTCTGCGGTCGCGCGCCATCCGGCGGCGGTGATGTCGAGACCGACAGCGCGTGCGATGACATGCGAATGCGCCAGCCTGCGCTCGATGGCGTGCCTAGAGATCCGGCCATTGTCATAGCGGGGCACGATCTCGGCCTGGGCATTGAGGCCAAGGGCGGCACAATGCGCGAACAGCTCCGACCGGTCGGCGGTCCCGAGCGCCAGCAAGGCGGCCCACAGGTCCCGGTCCGAAGACGGCAGGCGTGATTTCCAGTCGGCATGGCGTTCGGCGATCGCCCGTGCAGGCGCGCTGTCGCCAAGGCCTTCCGGCGGATGGCTGAACTGGACCGGATGAAGGGCGATCTGCAGGCAGCTTTCCCGGCTGAAGCCGTAAAAGGCCGCCAGCACCATGACGTGCAGTACCGCCACAAAGGCTGTGGCGGGATCCGTCGCAAACGCATCCTGAAGCGCGAGCGTCCGCCAGGCGGTGAGATCGGAGACCAGCCGGTCGGACAGCGGCCTCAGCATGCTTTCTTCCTCGCCGCACTCTTGATCAACCTGTCCGACAGCGGATGGTTGCCAGGCGGCTGCGCCTTCGCCCCGTGGCAGTTCAGGATCGCCTTTCCGATCCGCGCCCGGACTGCCGGTTCCTTCCGAAACCTCGGGCGTCTCGTCCTCTGCGCGAACAAAGCCTCGTTCGACCTGCACCGCTCCGTTCCGATCGATCGTGACAAAGGCACCGGCGCGGGCCATGTCCTCGGGATCGTAGTTCAGGGGCCGATCGACCAGCGCGGCGACTTCTGTCTCGATCGCCTCGATGCGCGCTTCCACATCTTGCGGAATCTCGTCTGAATCCGACCATGATGCGGTCAGCTCCTCGGCCTGCGCCTCGAGTTCGGCCAGCCGCTGCGTCTGCTCGGGCGACAGCAATGTCTCGCTGCCGGAAATCCTGCGCATCGCCTGGGTCATGTTCCACGGCATATCGATGGCGCTCGTCACCCATCTCCAGCCTTCAGCCGCGATGCGGTCGGCATCGTGCCCGAGCTTTTCCTCGACCAGCCGGTCGAGCAGGGCCGCGTCGGTCAGCCAGCCGCCATCATCGGGTTCGAACAGGTCGCGCGCAATGCTGCCCCCTGCGGCAAGATAGGCGGCCTGTGTCACATAGAGCACGCGCTTGTCGGCGGCGCGCACCGTGCTTTCCGTCAGCCTGTGGCGGATATAGGGGGCGGACCGGTTGAAACCCTGGCTCAGCATGTCCCAGACCTGTTCCTGGCGCTGGTGATCGTCGCTCACCGTGAACGCCATCAGCTGATCGAGGGTCATGCCATCCTCGGCATAAATTTCGAGAAGCCTGGGCGAGACGGACGCGAGCTTCAGCCGCTGACGCACGACGGCGGGCGTCGTCATGAAATGCGCAGCGATCGCCTCGACCTGCTGCCCCCTGTCGACCAGCGCCTGCATCGCGCGAAACTGGTCGAGGGGATGAAGCGGTTCCCGCGCCGCATTCTCGGCAAGGCTGTCTTCTTCCGCCAGGATATCGCCGGCGGCCTGCTGGATGATGCAGGGCACAGGTGCGTTGCGCGCCAGCCGCTTCTGTTTCACGAGCAGTTCGAGCGCGCGGTAGCGACGGCCGCCTGCGGGGATCTCGAACATGCCGGTCTCGCCGCCGGTTTCGTCGAGCACCGGGCGGACGTTGAGGCTCTGCAGCAGGCTGCGCCGCGCGATGTCCTCGGCTAGCTCTGCTATCGACAGGCCGCATTTGGTCTGCCGAACATTGGACTGCGACAGCACGAGCCGGTCGAAAGGAATGTCGCGCGAGGGGCTCAAGGTGATGCTGGTTAGTCTTGGTCTGGCCATGGTCATTCTCCATGACGGGCCGCCGGAAGGACTTTCTCCCGGCTCCTGGACCCGTCACAAGGGCCCTGCCCTCCTCTTCCTCTCATGCTTTTGGCCGCGAGACCGGTCGCCGGATAGCTCTGCCGGAAGCCCTGGCGAAGCCACCCGTCCCATCCGATTTCAGGTGCGCCGGACATCGGAAAACGCCCGATCTGCGCCCTGGGTTGGGGTCGGCGCGCGAAAGCTTCACTTTGGTTGCAGTGCTGTTTGACAGGGCCGCGCGCGAAGCGCAGGCTATGACTTGCGGTTTGTTGCCAGCAGGGGAAATATCGATGAAATTCAACAGTCTTACGCTGGCGCTCGTGATGGGTTTCGGCCTCGTTTCGGGTGCGGCTCTCGCACAGGATGCATCGGCACCGCCTGTATCGGTGCCCTCTGCAACGCCTGCCGCCAGCCCTGCTCAGTCGGCTGCGCGGGTCGTTCCGCCGAGCACCGTGCTCACCGTCACGCCGCTGGCCGAAATCACGTCGAAGCGGATCGAGGAAGGTGACAAGTTCCAGTTCAGCGTGGTCGCCGATGTCGTCGAAGGCGGCGTCATCGCCATTCCGCGGGGCAGCATCGTGCAGGGCACAATCACCTGGAAAACCGGTCGCGCCATCGGCGGCAAGTCGGGCAAGTTCGAGGTCACGTTCGATCACGTGACCGTCAATGGCCGCAACTACAAGCTGACCGGACTCCACCGGCAGGAAGGCCGGGGCAACAGCGTCGGGGCGCTGCTGGGCTCGATGATCGTTTCGGGGCGTTCTGCCGTGATGCTACCGGGCCAGATGGCAAATGCCATCACCGCCGAACCCATTCCGTTCTGACAGATGCGCTGAGCGGCCTGCCTTGCCCTTCCCGGCCTGAGCGCTGAAGGGGCAAGGCTGGCTATGGGTATTGGGCCGATGCCGACAGGTGCGCCGCGTCTGCGAGCGCAAGCAGATAGTCGGATGCCCTGGAGGCGGCACTGGCCGCACGAAGAATGGCGCGGTGATCCTCCTTCAGGATGGCGAGCCAGGAACCGATATAATCGGCATGCCGCACCGTTGGCCGGATACCCAGTGCTGCGCACACAAATGCCCCGGCCATTTCGGCGACAAGCTCTTCCTTGCCATAGGGTACCGAACCGAAGGTTCCGCTCTGGTCACGGTTCAGCCGGGAGCGATGGCCGGTCCAGTGCGCGAGCTCATGAAAGGCGGTGCGGTGCCAGTTGATCGGCTCGCGAAAGGCATCGGGCGGCGGCACCGCCACGAAGTCCCGGACCGGATCGTAAAAGGCATTCGGCCCGCCGATTCTGAAGTCGGCGCCGGTTGCAGCGATGAGCGCAATTGCTCCGGGCAGGATAGCATCGCTGGTCGCAGCCTCTGGTGTGATCGTGATCTGCTCGGGCAGGCCGTCGCATTGATCGGTCGAGAAAACCGTGAACGTCCTGAGGATCGAAAAGCTCTTTGCAGCTTCTCCTTCCGCCTCTGCTGTCCGGCTCCCCCTGTCAGTACTGGGAAACTGGCGTGCGTAGACTATCGCGGTATCGCGCTCGCCGCGCCGCACCGTACCGCCGAGTTCAGCTGCCTGGCGAAAGGTCAGAAACCCCTGCCCTGAAAAGCCGCGACTGGCTGCGGCGTTCCACAGGGTCAGAATGTTGATGCCGCTATAGCGTCGCCGGCTCGCCGCATTGTAAGGCAGACCGATAGCTGCATGCCTGCAATCCCAGGGCTGGACCCAGGGCACGCATCCCTTTTCAAGCTGCGCGATGATCTCATCGGTCACCGTGCGACAGATATCCGGGCGACGCGAAGTGCCGGCTGCAGATCGGTAGTTTCGGGGCATGGAAGGTCTCCGCGACGGCCGGCGGGCGAACCTCTCGCCGCGCTTAATGCCGTCACCCCGCCCCTTCCCCCTCTCGCTCCGGTCCTTGCGCCGCAGTCTGCCGGTTGCTCGCCGACCATTGCGATCGCCTGGTGGCGCCGCAGGCTGGGGCCCTTTGGGTGAGGCAAGAGGATGAGACCAGACCGTCTGTCCGCGCGCTTGCGCGGAAATAGAACCGGAAGCGGTTGCAATTGGGGAGATGCGAGTCTTTCGCAACTGGGCAGACGATGCTATGGTCCCGCCCGGACGCTACCGGGAAGAACCAGGCCAGAAGAGCTGCCGGCATCCCGATGGCAAGCGCGCAATCGCGAGCATTTCAGCCGTTCGGCGATCCCGGACAGGAACCGGACATCGTCGTTTCAAAGGGGTGGCATGCAGGGTCGACGGGTCGGAAACGCGCCTGCTGCCGATGTTTGTACGTGAACCAATGGAATGTGACACAGGATCTGTCGCAGGAGATCTCCTGCGCGAACGATGAAGCCGCGCTCTTTGCCGCTCTCGCCAAGGCCACCGCGACGATGCGCTTCGATCATTTTGCACTCGCTTATGATCGAAGGGGGCTCACCGATCCGGGCAGCCTCCTCGTCCACAATTATCCCGAAGGCTGGGCCACGGTCTATAACGGGTTCGATCTGGGCAAGGCAGACCCCGTGCGCCGGGCAGGCGAGCGCGCACTGACAGGATTCAGCTGGCACGAGCTCGAACATTATATTCCGCTCACAAAGGGCGACAGGCAGATGCTGGCCGTAGGCCGCGAGAACGGTCTGGTCGATGGCTATACGGTCCCGAGGCATCTGGTCGGCGAGGCCAGCGGCACCTGCACCTTCGTCATCCGGCATGAGCGTGACTTGCCGCCCGATATGCGTCACTGCGCCGAGATCGTCGGCGCAACAGCGCTGGCAGCTGCCCGCCGGATCAGCGGAGCAAGGCCGGTCGATCCAAGGCCGGTATTGAGCGAACGCCAGCGCGAATGCGTGCTCTGGTCGGCGCGGGGCAAGACGGCCGGCGAAATAGCCGCAATCCTCGGTATCAGCGAGGAAACGGTCACGCAGCATCTCAAGAATGCCCGCGAGCGCTACGATGTCCATGGCCGCCAGATGCTGGTCCTGTGCGCGATGTTCGATGGCGTGATCGGCTTCTCGGATGTCTTCGACTGGTGGAAGCCGGGCTGAGCATAGGAGCCATCGCCGAGCGCTTCCGTCCGTACAAGGCGCGGCGCGGCTGCCCCCTCCCCTGAACTGGGTATACCGAAAGCAGCAGCGCAATGGTCTTTTCCAGAGGCACAAGCCCTTGAAGGAACGACCATGATTCCAGCACCGATCAGCGTGAAACCCCGCATCCAGGAAGAGGCGATGCGCGCCATGTTCGCCGCGCGAAAGCAGGTGTTCGTCGACCTGCTCGGCTGGGACCTGCCCGTTCTGGAAGATCGGTTCGAGATCGACCAGTTCGATACGGCCGCGGCGCGCTACCTGATCCTGCTGGGACCCGAAGGCGAGCACCGGGCTTCGGCCAGGCTTCTGCCGACGACAGCACCCCATGTTCTGGGCACGCTCTATCCGCATCTGTGCGATGGGAAGGTCCCGCGAGATTCATCCATTATGGAGATATCGCGCTTCTGTCTCGACAGGAACCAGGATGCCGCATCGCGCCTGTCATCGCGCAACCAGCTGGTGACCGCGCTGGTGGATCACGCGCTGCGCGAGGGCATCGGCCTCTATACCGGCGTGGCCGAGCTCGGCTGGCTGGCGCAAATTCTTCGCTTCGGCTGGGATTGCCAGCCGCTGGGAGAGCCCGCAGGCGACAGGGGCTCGAAGATCGGTGCCCTCGCCATCACGATCGATGCCAGCACGCGGCCGAGCCTTGAGGTCACTGGAATCTACACGCCGCTTGCGCTCCAGCTGATCGAAGGCCGGGAGCAGGTCGCATGAGCGCGATATCCTCAGCTGAGCTGGCCGCAGCCCTTCTGGAGAGTGGCTATTGCATCGTGCCCGACCTGGTCGAGCGCGCCTCGATAGAGGCGCTGGACCAGGACCTCGATCCGGTCTTTGCCGCGACGCCTTTTGGCCAGGGAGATTTCTATGGCTACCGGACCAGGCGCTTTGGTGCCCTGCTGAAGCGCTCAGTCCAGGCCCAAAGGCTGGCGCTCGAGAAGACCATCCTGGGAGCCGTGAAAGCGATCCTGGACGATGCATGCGACACGATCCAGATCAATGTCGCCCAGGCCATCGAGATCCATCCGGGCGAAGTGCGCCAGTTCCCCCATCGCGATCACGACATGTGGAACGGCGCCAAGGGCGCGCACGAATATCTGGTCAATGTGATCTGGCCGTTGACGCCGTTTCGCGCCGAGAATGGTGCGACGCAAATCTATCCCCACAGCCATGGTGCCGAGGGCATGGCGAGGCAGGATCCGGGCAAGCCGGTGATCGCGGAGTGCGATCCGGGATCGGCGATATGCTTCCTCGGCTCCACCGCCCATGGCGCGGGCGCCAACCTCACAGCCAGTGTCAGGCGCGCAGTGGTGATCGGCTACAGCCTCGGCTGGCTCAAACCCTATGAAAACCTCTGGCTGGCTTATCCTCCGGCGATTGCCCGAACGTTCCCGCCCGAGCTTGCAGCGCTGGTGGGATATGTCCAGCACCGCCCCAATCTCGGGAATTTCGAGGGCCAGTGCCCGTCGGTCTTTCTTCGGGATGATATTGACGAGCATCTTGCAGCCATGGATGCGCTGCGGCCCGACCAGGCCGCGATGGTCGCAGAGTTTGCAGTGCGCGAGCGCCTCGCACGGTGAGCCCGGCCCATGTGATCGAGCCGACCTATGAAGCGATACGGCGGCGTCTGATGCACGGACACTGGCCGCCTGGCACCCGGCTCGAGGCGGCCCGTATCGCCGATCAGCTGCATGTCAGCGTCACCCCGGTGCGCGACAGCCTGTACCGGCTGACGGGGGAGCGTATGGTCGATTTCGAGCATGGCGAGGGCTTTCACGTCCCCAGGATCACCGAGAGCGGCCTCCGGGCTATGCTGGAGCTGCATCTGGTGCTGGTTCTGACGGGCCTTGCAACGCGCACCAGGGCCCCGGCGGACCCGCTGGCTGGCGATGCGGACGGATCGGACAGGTTCGCCAGCCTGTTCCGGCACATTGCGTCGCGTTCGGGAAATGCGGAGCTTGCCGCTGCCATTCCTGGGCTCGGTGACAGGCTTCATCCGTTCAGGGCATTCGACGCTTCCATATTCGATGACATCGACGAAGAATTCGAAAAGCTCGAAGCAGCTCTAGCGAAAGACGCTCCGCGCGAAGACATCACGCCATTGTTGTTGCATTACCATCATCGCCGCGTGATGGAGGCCGATGCCTATGTGCGTCTCAGGTCGGCCTGAGAAACGCGCCAGCAGATATTGCCCGCACGCCTGTGGTTCCCGAGAAGTTTTCTTGTCATGGCAAGCCGTTCCTGACACTATTGTCCGGCACCCCGCAGATATGGCAGCGCGGTGCGGGATTTCCCGCCAGGCATTATGAACGCCTGTCCGGCAGCGGACAGGCGGCCGCAACGGATGACGCGCCCGAGATGTCACCCCATGTCGGCACAGCACTGGAGAACGGACGCACCGGCACTGCCGGCGTGTCTGCTCGTGCCTTTGCGGATGCTGCTGCGTGTCTTCGCCGAAATGGAAAAGCGCTTCTTCCGGTCGTCACCCGTTTTCGGTGTCATCGGCCTGCCATGTCCATCCTGACGACCGGCCGCGTGCGGCCGAGCCTGCTGCGCGTGATGATTCCGACCTTGATACGGCCTTTCGCGAGCATGGCAGGGCGCTGCTTCAGTTCCTGCGCCGCAAGGCTGGTGCTGACGAAGCACCCGATCTGGTGCAGGAAGTTTTCGTGCGGGCAGCTGGCAGTGCGCAGCGCGACAGCCTGGCCAATCCAGGCGGATTTCTCCGGCGTATCGCAAGCAACCTCCTCATCGACAGGTCGCGCAAGGAAGAACGCAGGGGTGCAGGCGATCTCCCGTTCTGCGAGGAGCGCGATTGTGCCAGCCCTGCCCAGCAGACATGGGATATCGAGGCGGCCGATCTGATGGAGCTTTACGAGGCTGCGCTGGGCACCATGTCACCCAGGTCCAGGGAAGTGTTCCTGATGCACCGGGTAGACGAGCTCAGCTATCGCGAGATACACGAGAGGCTGGGGATCAGCGTTGCAACGGTGGAATATCACATGATGAAGGCGCTCTCGCACATCGCCCGGGAAGTGGGTTACGAGCGATGATATCCGGCGATAGCGACGGTGTGGCAGACGAAGCTGCCATGGGCTGGCTGGTCAGAATGCGGGGCGAGGATCGGGACCAGCTTCGCGGCGACTTCGAGGCCTGGCTCGAAGCATCGCCTCGCAATCGCGCAGCCTATGAGCGGGCAGAGCGACTGCTGGGACAGTCGGCGATACTGAAGGGCTCAGCGCGTTACGGCGAAAATCGTGCGCGAGCGCCTCTGCGCCTTGCGGCAGATGCCAGCCGCTCTCCAGGGGCGCGGCGATGGCTGGTGGCCGGAGCGATGGCGGCCGCTGCTGCGATGCTGTTTGTAGCCTTCAACGCTGGCGGCGCGACGCTGTCGGGTCCCCATGGCAACAATCCGATGGCAGCCTGGGCCGCCGAGCCCCTTGTCACCCGGCATGGCGAGATCCGGCGCTTTCATCTGGATGACGGATCGGTGGCCACGCTGGATACCGATACCCGGCTTGAAGTGGCCATGACGTCCGAGGCGAGACTGGTCCGCCTGGTGAGAGGCAGGGCCCGGCTGCAGATTGCCGGGGATGCAAGACCTTTCAGAATCGAGGCGGGCAAAGGTGTCGTGACAGCAAGCGAGGCAATGCTGGATATCGAGAGGGCTTCGGACGGCACGGTCGCAGTGACGCTCGCAAGCGGTGCTGCCGGCATTGAACCCGCCGCCGGGCGCTGGAATGCCGCAGGTCCCCTGCAGCTCGTTGCCAGCCAATCCATCGCGTACCGCGCGGATGATCAGGCCCTGGCCATCGAACGGCAGGCGGCATCAAGCGCGATGACCGACTGGCCGTCCGGCTGGGCAGAATATCGTGTCGTCCGGGTCGATCAGCTGGTCGCACAGGCAAATCGCTATGCCGCCGTCCCGATCGTCATCGCCGACCCCCGCATTGCCGGGCTCGAGGTCTCGGGCCGGTTCAGGATCAGCGAGACCGAGAGCTTCGTCGACAGGCTTTCGCGATTGCTCGGTCTTCAGGCCGAGCGCAGGCCGGACAGCATCCGATTGCGCTCCCGATAAATTTTTGAGTGCCTGACTAAGGTCGGACCATCGCCAGCGTCATTCCCCCTCCAGAGGCCGCATGTCTTCCCGACAAGCTGCCCGAAACCCGTGGGGAGATGAATGATGTCAGGGAAATACCGGTTCGTGATGGCACTGATGGCGGGCGCCGCTTTGGGATGTCTGCCGGCCGCAGCTTATGCCCAGCAGCAGGAGAAGATCGACTTCGATCTTCCGGCCCAGGATCTGGGCGATGCGCTCCGCAGCGTTGCTGCACGCGGCGCGATCGAGCTCTATGCCTCGGCAGACGATCTCGAGGGGCTGAAGGCCCCCCGTCTCGAAGGCAGCCTGACGACGCGCGAGGCCATCGAGGCGTTGCTGCGCGGAACCGGGCTCGTGGCGCGGTTCGAACCGGGAGCCGTGACGATACGCCGCGCCGATGGCAGGCGCGCCAGCGAAAGCGATGCGCAGTCCGATCTGATCGTCGTTACCGGCTCGCGCATCCGGGGAGCACCGTCGGCGGTTCCGCTGACGACCGTAACGAGCGAGGACATCCGCAACGGTGGCCTGAACGATCTCGGCGAGGTCGCGCGGAGCCTCCCGCAGAATTTCGGCGGCGGCCAGAACCCTGGGATCGGCAACACGCAGGGTGCCGCCAACGAGAACGTCAATGTCAACGGGGCATCGACATTCAACCTTCGCGGTATCGGCCCCAATGCCACGCTGACGCTGATCAACGGCAACCGCTTTGCGTTCAGCGGGGTCAATTCGGTGATCGACGTGAGCGCCATTCCCGTGGCTGCGGTCGACCGGGTCGAGGTGATCGCCGACGGGGCATCGGCGATCTATGGTGCGGATGCGGTGGCCGGCGTGGTCAACATCATCCTCAAGCGGACTTACGAGGGCGTCTCGACAACGGCACGCGTCGGCGGATCGACGGAAGGCGGCAATTTCCAGCAGCAGTTCAGCGCCCTTGCCGGAACCAGCTGGTCAACGGGCGGGATTCTGGCCGCTTATGATGTGAGCACCAATACGTCGATCCAGGCCAATGCTCGCAGCTATACCGCCTCGACAAATCCTGCCTCCACGATCCTGCCGGATCAGCGTCGCCACGCCATTCTTCTCAGTGCGCATCAGGCTCTGGGTGCCGGGATCGAGCTCAGTGCAGATATGATCTACAAGACCGGCAGGCAGCGCCTGGCCTCAGCGTTCACCTTCGATCAACCGGTTACCGAATCGGGCCTCCTCACGCGAACGGAGTTCGAGACTTTTGGCATCGCTCCGAAGGTTACTGTTGACTTGTCGGAGGACTGGACCCTTGAAATACTGGGCTTTTACGGCACGGACAAAACTGACGGGGTGGCCCGGATCTTCGCTGGCGGGGCACAGACCGGCACAGGTGTCCGTGTATACGACAACCGCAATTTTTCGATCGAGGCCGGACTGCAGGGCGCTCTGTTCGCGCTTCCTGCAGGATCGGTCCGGATCGCAGCTGGCGCAGGCTACCGGTCCAGTGTGTTCGACGCCCGGCTGGACGCCCGAACCATCGAGCGAGTGCGGAAGAACTATTTCGCCTATGGCGAGCTGTTCGTGCCTGTCACCAGCCCGGCCCAGGGAATTGCCCTCGCGCACCGCACCTCGCTAACCGGCGCGCTGCGCTATGAGGACAATTCGGATTCCGGCGATGTCGTGACGCCAAAACTGGGCTTCATCTACGAACCCATTGCCGAGCTCACGTTCGGCATCTCCTGGGGCAAGTCGTTCAAGCTGCCGACCCTGATTCAGCAATATTCAGGCTACGCAGCAGTGCTTGCCCCGGTCGGTGGTTTCGGCCAGGGCTTCCCGCCCGGTTCAACGTTGGCAGTGGCCCTGGGTGCCAGCGAAATGCTTGGCCCCGAGCGGTCCGAAAACTGGACGTTCAGCGCGACAGCCAGACCTGTTGCCAATCTGGAACTGTCGGCAAGCTATTTTCATATCGACTACACGGATCGGGTCGCTCCCCCGCTGGTGTCGTCTGCGGGCGTTCTGAACAATCCGGTCTTCGCTGACCTCGTCACGTTCAATCCCTCTCCTGCTCTGCTGGACGCTCTGTTCAGCGGTGCGAATGGCGGACTGCAGAATGCTACCGGGGCCCCCTATAACCCTGCGCGCGTTGTCGCCCTTCTCGATGCGCGTTCCCGCAACATCGCCCAGCAGACCTATAGCGGGATCGATGTTTCGGCACGCTACGACCTGTCTTTCGGAGATAACCGGCGGCTATCGCTCAGCCTGGGCGGAACCTGGATGGACAGCACTCAGCGCCTGCTGCCGGGCCTTCCCGTTACCGAGCTTGCCGGGACCATTTTCTTTCCGCCACATCTGCGCGCGCGGGCCGGCGCGACCTTCGCGACGAAGCGGATCTCGGTGTCTTCCTTTGTCAACTATACCGGCGGTGTCACCGACAATCGAAGACCGACACAACCGGAACTGTCCTCGTTCACCGCGCTCGACCTGACCGCGCGACTGAGCCTGGGCCATGGCACTGAGATTGCATTCAATGCCCTCAACATCTTCAATGAGAAACCCGAGCCGATTTTCACCGCAGCTGCGTTCGACACCCCCTTCGATACGACCAACTATTCTGCGGTTGGGCGTTTCCTTGGCCTGACGATCCGTCATGACTGGTAAGGCGCTCGCGAAATGCACGCAGGCTGCAGGCTGGCCGATCCTGGCCAGCCTGCTCCTTGCCGGGCAGCTGACTGAAGCAAAGGGGGAGACGCCGGAGCGCAGGTGGACATTGGAAGATATCGTGACGGCTCCGAAGGTCACCTCTCTGGCACTGTCCTCCGATGGATCTGAACTGGCTTATATCCAGCGGGCGGGCGATATCGAGAAGAACCAGACGATGCATATCGTTTATCGAGTGGATCTGTCGACTGGCGAGCGAACGGAAATGGCGCGCGCCGGTGTGGCCATGCAGCTCGAAGCCATAGAAGGAGAACGGGCCTGGAATGTGTTGCTCGATCTTGGTGAGGGGCAACAGCTTTACCGGGTCAGCGCAGGCTCAAAACCTCAGCTCGTCCTCGCAAGCGAGGCAAGCGTAACGATAGGAGAGACAGAGGGCGGCCTTTTTGCAGTCTCTTTCATCGCGCCGCATCGTGTCGGTGTGTTGGCCTATGACTGGTCTCCCGATCGCAAATGGTTGTGGTACGCGGCACTAAAACCTGGGTTTGCCAAGCCCAAAGTACAGTTCGACAACGAAGTCGTCCTCCAGAAGCAAAGGCGTCGCGCGCCCGTCAGTGCCGTTGTCGAACTCCGGCTGCGGTCTGCTTCCGGCGAAGATGTTCTCGTCGCTACCCGACCGGCGAGCGATCGTCTGGCATTCTATTATGCCGGAACCGTAAGCTGGGCCGACGACGGATTGCGATATTACGTCGAAACCACGTCCGGCACGCAAAGTGACAAGTCTGAAGCCTTTGACCTGAAGTTCGGTTCGATGACAAGCATCCCGGCAGGCGAGCAACAGGGCCTTTCTTCTGTCGACTTCGTGAAGGGGCCTCGGGGAGGTTTGCTGACCAGCGACGGATATGGTTCAGCACTGGAGCTGGTCGAAACGCGCACCGACGGCACGAAGCTCAACTATGGTAAGCATCCGTTTTACCTCGGCGATCCGAGGGCGGCGGCCAGCTGGCGGTCTCCGGATGGCACGCGAACGATCGTGGGCATTCGCGCGACGACGCACCCACGATACGGACTGGCGCTGGTATCGTCTGCGGGCGCACATACGATTCTGACGGCTGGAAGCCTCGTCCAATGCGATTTTCGCGAAGATCTGGAATGGGGTATCTGTGTCGAGGAATCGATGAACCAGCCTCCCAGGCTGGTGAAGGTAGAAACCGCAAACGGCACAGTTTCGCAGGTCATACCGCTCTCGGCGCGGCACGAAGCGATAACACCGCTCCGGATTACTTCGCATCAATGGAAAAACCGTTCGGGTCACACTGCAACAGGGTTCATCGTCTGGCCTCGTGAATTCGAGCAGGGACGCCGGTACCCGTCCATTCTGGTTACGCACGGGAGCGACGCAGACGAACGCTTTGCCGATCAGGATCTTCAGTGGGATTATCCAATTCAACTCTGGGCCGAGCGGGGCTATGTCGTCATTCTCGCTAATGAGCCATCTCCGCGGCAAAGCCCGGAACTGATGGCAGCCTATGCCCAATGGGTGTCTGGCACAGGACCGCTTTCACCGCTAGAAGTTCAACGTCGAGCCTGGCTCAGCGTGGTAGACACTTTCGAGGATGTGATCGCCCAGCTCGTGGGCGAAGGCATTGTGGACGACGCGCGGGTCGGCATCGCCGGCTATAGCCGCGGATCGCAGATCACCAATGTGGCCATCACGCAATCAAGAGCCTTCAAGGTCGCATCCAGCGGCGATGGTCACTTTCTGGAACCCGCCATCTATCCCATATCCATCAGATCCTACGGTGCCATTTTTGGCGGCCCGCCTTCGGGGCGGTTTCTGGAAAACTATCTTCGGATATCGCCATCGCTGCGTGCCGGTCTTGTATGCGCGCCGGTCCTTCAGCAGGTCGCAGGCCCGCATGCCGGTGCGATCGACTTCCATGTGGCGTTGCGCTCTGCCGGCGTTCCTGCCCAGATCAGCATGTTCCCGGGCGAGACAACGGCAACCGAAGAAACTCACCTGTTTCATATACCGTCCAACCGGCTGCTCGCGATGCGCGAAAACCTTGCATGGTTCGATTTCTGGTTGCTAGGCAAACGTGACTCCGACGCGGCCTTTTCCGACCATGTCGATCGCTGGGCCGCGATGGCAGATGGGTTCAGCAAGAACTGTTCGGTCAACGCCGATGCGTCCCAGGACGATGCGCCGCCGATCAGATAGCATCGCTCCACCAGCGAGCCCATGCCTCTGCCGCGCAAAGGTCCAGGATACGCCTAGCTTTATCCGAGCCGCTGGCAGTCACAGGATTGATGCCCTCGAAAATCGAGAGGTCAAGCAAGCCTGCCCCTGCGAGCAGTCCATCCCGCAGCATCTGTTCTGCTTTCTGGCGATTGGCCTGGAAAATTTCGGCCATGAAGCCAGAAGGGCCGCCCTTTGAAGTTCGCTTCAGAAGCTGCTGGGGAACGATGCCGCGAACAGCTTCGCGCGCAACTGCACGATTGATCCCCTCATGGACCCAGTGCCAGGTCGGAATGCCCAGGCACAGCTCAAGGATCGGCTGCGAAAGCAACGGAGCAATATGGACGGGAGACTCTGCCCTTGGATAAAGCTCGATGCCACGATGCGCGCGTATGATCTGCTTCACGTGTCCGATCTTGCCCGGGAGTGCGCCCTCGGTATCCTCGAGCCAGGGATGAAGCGGCCGCAAAGGCTCGAGCGCTTCGACAAATGAGGCCGATAGGCCTGACCTGTTACGATAGATGCGCGGCGGATCACCAATGCGCCTGTAGATACCGAATGCGTGGCGCAGGATCGTCATGCCGTCGGCGCCTGTCAAAACGCTTAAATCGCGCAGCGTGTTCATAACTCCCGATCGAGCCCCCTGCGTCAGGAACCGGTCGACGAACGGGGCCGCCGTGGCGAGGCTGCAGAACACATTGTCGCCGCCGTTTCCGGAAAAATAGGCGTCGATATGAAGCTCGCTGGAAAAGCCGGAATGGATCGCGGCGATACCCTGCATGAAATAAGGGGCGTTGGGCCAGGCGTGGTGCGGGGCGACAGGTTTCTCGATATCGATGGACGACAGGCTGTAATGCCTTTCGTGCAGAGGACGTTCGAGCGCTGAAGCAAGAACAGAGGCGTAGCTTCGCTCGTCACCGCCCGAACCACTGCTGACAATGTTGAGGCAATGAAGCTCAAGCTCCTGCGAATGTGTTGCGCAAGCGACGATTGATGAATCGAGTCCGCCGGAAACGCCCAGAACGACCGACCTGAAGCACGATGCCCAGGAGCCCACACAGTCCAGCAGTACCCGGCGCAACCTCGATGCATTGTTCTCGAATGAGAGCGGGCGTTCGGGAGCCGTCCATGGCCATGGTGACCACCATTCACTTATCGTATGGCCCCCGGGAGTGGTGGTGATGCACTCGCCGGGAAGCAACTCCATGACCCCTGAGATGCAGGTCTCGCGACCTATCGCATCGACGCTTGCAAGAAGTTTTCCTATTTCGATGAAATTGACAGCTTGATGCCCGCGCTGGGCAAGCTGTGCGACATCACTGGCCAAAGCCAGATAGCCGGCCTCCGATCGGTAATAGCAGGGCATCTGCGCTGAGGGATCACGCAGTACCGAGACGCTGCCATCCACTCCCGTCAAAACCGCAACATATGCTCCCCAGAAGTTAGTCAGCAGCGAGCGTCCGCCGCTTGCCCGGATCGCCAGGACTTCATCGGCAGAAAATTCGGCGATGCGAAGGCTCGGGTCTGTCCGCGAGAAAAGATGACCGATTACACAGCCATGAGTGTCTATCGGAATCACCGGAGTGTCACTCCACACGCGTCCGGCACCGGCCACGAAGGAAGGAGCGGCATTGCCGTGAGCGGCGCTTTGCCCGACGTCCTGCCTGTACGAAATTTCGATGCGATAATGCCCTGCCATCAAGCCACCAGAATAGGTTTGTATGCTGAGACGAGATCGAGGGAATCTGTCAGGACTGTCGAGCCCAGCTGGACCCAGCAATGGGCGGAGAATGGCAGCGCGACGCCGATGACAAGGTCAGCATGGCAGCCCTGGCGAGCAAGCATGCGTTTCATAGCGATCCCTCGCGGCAGGCACTGATCGGTTCCCGAAATCAGATAGCGGGCCTGGTGAAAAGCCGATGCGACGTACAGCGCATGCTGATGCTCGTCCGGGATATGGCGCTCGCTGACTGTGTGAATGTCGCTGAGAATTCGTGCGATCGGACGGTGCCTGATAGCGCGTCTCGCTGCGATCTGGGCAAACGCAGCCCTGGCCGTGCACACAAATCGCGCCGATGGCAGGTCATTGTCCAGTGCACTGGATACAGGAGCAGGAACGGCTGGCACGCTGTTAGCTGGCTCATGCGAGTCCGGGCAGATTATCCGCCTTGAAACGAGCCAGGCCAGATCGGCTTCGTCTGCCCTGCCCTCACGAAACTTCCGAAATCGGACCTCGGCGTCCTCGCTGAGCAGAAAATAGCGATCACGGGAGAGATCCAGAAATACTGAATGCGTCCCGATTGTGCAGCAACGCATATCCGGAGAGAGCCTGTATTCCATGATGATCTGCCCGAGACCAGCAATGGCGTGCAGCCTAAGAGGCTGCACGCCACATGCCGATCAATCCTCGCGGTCCATTCCGCCGACGAAGATCTTCAGCCCGGGCTGAAAGTCGTCGGGACCGCCGATCGCCGAGCCGCGGGTTTCTTCCTGCACGGCGCCGAGATCGATGACGTCGTCATTCTGGGTGTCAAACGCGTTCATGCTCAGTTCCTTTCCATCTGATGCGACCGGGATCGGTCGCAGGGAAAGGCTATGCCTGGGCTGTCATCGCCTCAATTTTATAATCCGAAAATAATCCGCCCCTTCGTCGATCGGAAAAATGACCGGGCAAGTGGAAACGCCTGTCGGTGTGCGTACTGGCATCTTTAGCTATGCGCCTGGACATTCATGCCAGAACCCGGTCAGCCACCAATATTGTTTCGGAGGCAGCTCATGGTGACGCAGACTGGATCGCGAGCAAGAAGAATTGAAACCGGAACCGGTTCTATTCAAAGCCGCCGTAGCAAAACACCGAACCAGCATTGGTAGTGGTCTCCGCAAGCCTGATCGCCCTCCACCGGATAGCGCCTGCCGCCAAGGCCATTCAGGCAGCGGGACTCTCCCCCCATTTCGGAACGACCGGAGCCCTGGTCCCTCCCGGTATCGCCTGTGGCTGCCATTGTGTTCAGGTCTCGCTGAGCAGCAGAAGGCCATCGCATGAGACGCAATGAGCAGAAAAATTCGCGCTACGAGGTTCGTTCCTGCAGATACCTGCAACGACTCCACTGCCGCCGCCTGTCCGAAAGCCCCGCCGAATGCTCGATTGACGACCTGTCAGACATGGCCATTCTCGTCGCAGGCAGGGGCAGATCGAACCAATGGATGGAGACAATGACCATGGCATCCCAAAACCCCGACCGGTTCCTGAGACTCGCAGCCGTGCTCGATCGCACCGGGCTTTCTCGGGCGACGCTGTATCGCAAGATCCAGGCGGGAACCTTCCCGCAGCAGGTCAAGCTCGCGGAGCGATGCTGCGGGTGGAGAGAGTCGGCCGTGGAGCAATGGCTGATCAATCCGATGCACTACAGCGCGAGCGACGCACCGGCACATTGATGGCCATTCCCTCGCTCCGAAAGTTTGTTCGATTCCGATCGAGCGGCAGAGCAGAGGCTGCAGCAGCGTCAGGCAGCGTGTCGATCGAGTTCAGGGAACAAGGGGAGCGACGATAGAACCGTGTCGCGCATGGCGGCGCTGCCCGCAAGGCTCACACAAATCCAGTCGACGTCCCCGTCAATGGTAACGCGTTCGCCCTGGATCGACACAAGGTCGGCAGGGCCTCGCGCAACCGACCAGGCACATCGCAGCTTTTCGTCAAATTCTGCCAGAACCAGGATGCCGTTGCCGATTGCCACAAGAAACCTGTCATCGTCCTCGAACGGCACCTGCAGCGCTGTATCGATATCACCGGCAACCTGGAGGCGCGGCTGACCCTGAACGGGAACAATCGTGATGCCCATCGCGAAATCCGCTTTCCTACATGAGAACAAATGTGGAACATTAGCACTCGTGAAGGAGTCTGCAATGGTGATCATCGACGGATCGTTCCTGCTGGGTATCGCAGCCGTGCTTTCCAGCCTGGGCACATTGTGGCGGATCGCCCGCCATAATTCGGAGAAAATCTGCCCCCGCTGCGCCAAACGTTTCAAGCAGGATGGCGCAGAAGCCCGGAGATGTGAGCGCGGCGCGAGGAAAGGCTGGCCAGCTGCCTGACGCATGGCCGGATGACCAGACCATCGCGCTATGGCATTTCGGCGATCGTTCGCTCGGCTGACCAGGCCGCGACAAAAGGAATGGCCAGACGCAAAGTCAGACTTGGTCATCCCCGGTCATCAAAGCAAGGGCGGGCTCTCCTCCTTCCTTGCCAGCGCTTCGATCGCGACAGGCATCGAGCTTTGGGTTGCAAATTCGGTCCTGATAGTTCGAAGCGCTCAGCCATCTCCAACGATGGAGGCGGCTGCAGAAGGGATCCCGATGTCGAACTGGTACTGGCGGAACGAATATCCTGCCTTGCCCGAGGACGTGATTGCATTTGCCTGGTCTGCGCCAATGAGGGAGCTGGCTGCGAAGATCGGAATTAGCGACGTTGCGCTCAAGAAAATGCTGCACCGGTATGGCGTGGCGACCCCGCCTCAAGGCCATTGGAACCGCGTGCGCGCGGGGCAGAAAGTGCC